>AMFJ01000472.1_pt1 | contig 18186 bp, 14 predicted proteins | sample 427208 | NCBI WGS metagenome assembly AMFJ01 (sample SAMN02954298, study PRJNA114691) | groundwater metagenome | biome: aquatic; feature: subsurface aquifer; material: sediment; isolation source: subsurface aquifer sediment | place: USA: Rifle, CO | collected 2008-08
ATTCTGCTGTTTTTCTAGACGCCTTTTCTCAGGCTCTTGAAGATTCTTTTTTTCAGGCAATTTTGGATCAAGTGTCGATTCCTGCTATAACAAGCGCTCAGCTTGCTATAATCAAATCTTTCAGAAGATTTCACAGTGCCATTGGATTCTGGGCTAATGCAGGTATATGTATGGTGACTATGAAGACTCAAAGCATGAATGCGAGCCCGATTCACCCCACTATAGTTGCTCTATTGATGATGAAGCTTAATCCTGCAAGTGCAAGTCAAGTTCAAGTCAGATATACCCAAAATACTCAATTTGGAAAATAAAGAGGAACATAATTTGCCATACCTTGTGCATTAGTGAAATGTCAGTACGCAAAAGCAAGAAGTCCAAGTCCGAATATTGTTCTTCCTATAAGAATCAAAGTTCATTTCATTTTCATATAAAGATAGTTAAAAATTACTGATAGTTAAAAATTACTTATTTTGCTTAAATGAATCTCACCATCTAGCAATTGATTTATATAAAACCTGTAGGAATCATACTGCTCAGTCAATGGCAAGAATAAGCAGAAGCAGCCATGAGAGCGGTGTCAGATAATATAAGAATACCAGAAGCATTGAGACCCAAACTGCTGTACACCAGGGACAATTTATAAGTTCCGAGATGCTTTTCCCTAATCATGATTTGAATTTTGCAAAGAAATCTCTGAAGAAATCGGTAATATGATCATAGACAAAAAGCCTCGTCACTCTGAATGTTGCCAAGATAAGCATAACAAGATCAAAAAATCAGATGCTTGTGATGATTATATTCCTAGAATAAAAAAAGCCGACGATGACTACGTATAATAACGGGTAAATAGTGAAGAGGGATATGTGCCAAAAATATCCATTTTTGGCTTCTTTATGAGATTTATTACTCCTAAAAATTGACATAAGCATATTTTTAAGGTTTATACTACATATTATGTTGAAAATTTGAAAAATTTCAAGTGATTTTTTCAATAATGGTTGCTATTTCCTTTACATTTGAATGTTTATATCATATAATGCACAAAGTTTAATAAATATCATCACATGAATAAAAACTCATTTAGGATTAATAATAACCTGAAGAGCTTTCAGCTTGATAAGGAATTCATGTTTTATCTTCATACATTCAAAGAAACAATACGGGCTAATTTTTTTGAATTCATCTGATTATGAAAATGAACATTACTCCAATTGAGCTGAATGATAAGCCAAAAAGATTTTAATGAGCCATATGAGCTTTTTGAGAGCGTACTGGATTTCTTTGCGACAACCCATCCTACGATAAGCATATGCATCTATCAGCATCAACCATTTGATAACTCGCTTGTATTATATCAAGGCGACCATCATACTTACCCAAAAAAGATATTTCTGAACGATTTGCATGAGGCGGAATATCATAATGAGAGACAAACTATAATTAAGGAAGATATCTTAATGACAAATATCAGAGGTCAAGGAATCTGATCAAAAGCTGCTATCTGTATCCATTGATTCATTCTTTGCTTCTATATGAAAGAGAGATACTTTGAAAAACATATTCGGACTTTAAACACAATTTTTACGATATGATTCGCTGATCTGATAAAAGCCAAATTGAATGTGCTGGAATCAAAATATCAGGATCCGAGGACCGGACTTCATAATTCAAAATATATTTCTGATGCGGGTGAAAAACGGCCATATTCCATTATCAAAATTGATATAAATGATTTCAAGATGGTCAATGATACTTATTGACATACGGAATGAGATATAGTTCTGGAACAATTATGATTGATACTCAAGACTTCACTTTGAATCAGTGACAAGGCCTGTAGAGACTGATGAGATGAATTCTTACTTCTCATAGATTCTCCTGAGGCGTATATATTAGAGAAAATAGTAGCAAGAATAAATAAAAGCCTTGAAGCATTGAATGAAAAAAGGGCTTTCCCGATTCATGTGTCAATGGGCTACAGTATTTTTGATGGATCTAAATCATTCATCGATAGGATCAATGAAGCGGACGATCATATGTACAAGCAAAAAAATGAAAATAGCCAGATTTATAGACTAGCAAGAAAAATAGCATCCATCAAGGATCCCAGTATCTTCAATGAGCTTCTGATACAGATAGTTAAAAACGCTTCATCGTCAGCAATATTGCAGCAGATATACGATGTAGTCCAGCTCACTAAAAATAAATAAGCCAAAACCTAAAATCTCCTTCAAAAGGAGGTTTTTTAAATTTAATCGTAAATATAAATTACCATGAACAAGAAATTATTCTGTTTTTAAAATAGCTATAATCATTTTCATGTTTCCAAAGTATTAATTTTTGTCAATTATATGTTTTTCATCTTTTATAGATATGGATATAATATTGCTATAATAATAATTTATATCCAATGTTGAATAGATTAAAAGAAGAGCTTTTAAATCTGGCTAATACAGAAAAAGCTAAAATCCTTTCAGGATTCTTCAAGACTTGAATATGACAATATGGCGAAGGCGATGTATTCTTGTGAGTTTCGGTACCAGAATCAAGAAAACTTGTAAAAAGATTCTATAAGGATCTTGATTTCAAAGATATAGAAAAGCTTCTGAATAGTGAAATCCACGAAGAAAGGCTTATTTGAGCATTTGTACTTGTTGAACAATTCAAAAAAGGCTCAGTGAAAATCAAGAAGCAAATATATGATTTTTATATGCTGAATTCTAAAAGATTCAATAATTGGGATTTGGTAGATTTGTCGGCCCCGAATATAGTTTGATGATATTTGGAGGAAACATGAGAAGACAGGGGAATTCTTTATAATTTGGCCAACTCAGATAATCTATGGGAAAAAAGAATAGGCGTGCTAGCGACTTACGCCTTTATCAGGAAAAATGAATTTGAGGATATCTTGAAAATATGAAAAATACTTCTTGCCGATAAGCATGATCTGATACATAAGGCTGTTGGCTGGATGCTGCGTGAGGTGGGGAAGAAAGATAAGCAGGCCCTTATTACATTTCTAGAAGAAAATATCTATAAGATGCCAAGAACAATGCTACGATACACAATTGAAAAATTCGATGAGAAAGAAAGAAAATATTATCTGTCTTTTAAATTCCAGAAATAAGAAGAGCCTATTTTTCAATCTATTATCTCTATCCGATCTTTTTCAAGTCTTCTGATTTTTTCTTCGACTCATAGATTATATCATCAAATTTTTCAATCTGCATTTATGACTTTGTAGCACGGATAAATATCAGGATTCTTATTAGATGCCATAATTCTTGCCACATATCTCGGATGTATGCCGAATCTTTCTCAGATTATCTTGTAGCTGACGATTTTTCAGGCTGGTATGGAAGCCAGAAAGATATAAATTTCTTCTTTCATGTTCATTTATAAAAATTTAAAAAATCCCTCAAAGGGGATTTTTGTTTTTGTTTCTAAATGGGGCTTATTGTTCTTGATTTCATTTCATAAATGCAAGATTGACATCTTTCAAAACCAGATATTGCGGATTTTCTGCAGTTTGCATAACAAGAATAGAGGGGTCATTGACTACATTATCAAGAGATTGTGCTTCTGCTATCTTCATGTCCACAAGATTCTCTTCAAAAGTCAGATTTCTTTTTTCGATTTCAAGATTTCTTATCACATATCATTTAGTCGCATTCACATTGAGAGTCCAAACATAATATATTCATAGGAATCAAATCATGAGCAACGCCATTACATAAGTCTTTGTAAAAGATAACTTATAATTTTCACGAGTAGTTTTTCTCTCGGAAAAGAATGGGATTCTTCATTTTTTCATTACGATGAGGTTTGGGTTCATCAACTATTTTGGTTAAATGGTACGTATTTTTTGTATAATTCTTAATTTTGCGCTTCTGGAACGAGGATTTGCCTCAATTTCTTTTTCTGTTGGGATTATCGGTTTTTTGGTGATTTTTTTCGCTATTCAAGTTTTTATTGTCTGTCCAGTGAAGTCATCTATCTCTTCTGTGCAGAAACTTGAAAATATTTCTTTGACTATTCTGTCCTCCAACGAATGGAAAGTTATGCATTCGATTATTCAATTTACTTCCAGGAGCCCGATTGCGTCCTTAAGTGAATCTCTTATGCTTCAGAATTCATCATTAACTTCAATTCTCAGAGCTTGGAAAACTCTTGTTTTTGATTTTGGGTCGAAACTGGATTTTTGTATTATATCGGCAAGCTCATCCGTGGTGGATATGGGAGATATTTTTCTAGCTTTGAGAATAGCTTCGACTATGAAAGGAGTTTTCTTTTCTTCTCAGTAGCTATAGAATATTTTTCGGAGTTCCTGCTCATCATATGTATTTACAACGTCCTTGGCTGTAATTCATGAGGATCTGTCGTACCTCAAATCTAGAGGTCATGATAATCTGAATGAGAATCATTTTTCGGCATTATCGTAATGAACACTGTTGACTCAGAAATCGTAGTATATATGTGTGATTTTGTCAACTCAGATATCGGATAGATTTTTACTCAGGAATCTGAAGTTGGAATGAATGTAATGTATGGTTATGTTTTTGTTTTTGATTTCGTTTCATATAGAAGCCTCAATATTTTCTTGAGCCGATCTTAGATTGTCTAAGTCTGCATCAAAAGCAATGAATACATCGCCTTTGTTCATTTTGGACAGTATTCATATTGCGTGTCATCATAATCAGAGTGTCGCGTCAACGACTATATTCTGCTTATCCTGAAACAATGAGATACCTTCAAGAATCTCATGATAAAGCACTGGAATATGTCATGGATTTTGAATGGCCAAAATTGTCAAAAAAATGTTAAAAACCCTAAAAACAATACTTGATATTTTCATATCGATAGTAAGTTATCTTTTTTTGGTTTGTTGTCAAGCAAAAAGAAAACAAGGGAACATAAAATGCATTGACAATTATCGGAATTATTAAGTTATTCACTATGGACACTTTTTGACATTTTTTTGAAACTGGCAAAAATCATTGTTAAAAAAGTGTTTATTTTCTTTTGCAAAATCATCACTTTTTCATACAATGCATCTACAAAAAGCAGCAAAAACCAAACAAAATATCATTTCATTTTTGAATAATTTAAATATCGCTCTACAAGAAGAGTATTTGAGTCGCGTCCTATTATTATGTAATCCTTAAACAAGTGTCATTTAAGAAATATAAAATCAAAAAAGTTCACGAAGAGTCAATTATAGATACTACACTCCAATCGTTTAAAGAAAAATATATTCAAGCAAAAAGAAAAAATTTCTTGTCATGAATCCTTCTTGGGCTCATCTGAGTTTCGGCGATAGTTGTTTTGGGAATGTTCACCTTCTCGAAATTATCGAGTTTTTCACTTGATTTCAGTTTTTTCAATCTTCTTAATGTAAGCTGATTAAGTTCCATTGATCCGACGAAGGAGAAAATTAATATACTCCTCACATGAATGTGATGATGAGACCATGAATGATGAGATCTTACAGACACGATAATCTTGGCATCTATCAACACAAAGAAGAAGACGGTTTCAATGCTTTCTTTGCCTAGGGATTTATATGTGACATATCCAGGATGAGATGAATGAAGAATCAATGAGCTATATCTGAAATGAAAGAAAAAGTACTCGGAAAGCCAAGCCATGAAGGATCTTGAAGACAAGGTAGAGCAGATCACTTGAGAAAAGACCGATTATTTTTTGAATCTGGATTTTAATTGATTCGTTAAATTTGTCGATCTTCTGGGTTGAATTGAAATTGATATACCAAAAGATCTTACAGATACAGAATATCCTGATAATAATTGGGGGTACGAGACATTTTCAGTAAAAAAATGAATTCAAGTCCTGAATTGAACAAAGGCGCTCAAGTATGCAAGAAGCAGACATTCGACAAGTGATTTCGATCGTTCTCTCAGACAACAATTGGTAATCAAGGCAATCAAGACGAAGCTTCTCAATCTGAATTATATCTGAAGCCCCACAAAGCTAAAGGCACTCTTTTATACTCTGAATTCAAATATAAGGACTGATATGGGGGTAAAGGAAATAATAAGCCTCGCTGCCTTAGCAAAAGAAATTCCTAATGATAACATTTTTTCATTCAACCTGAATAATAGCTGTGAATGATGATTGAATGCTTGTGATACCTGATGATTCCTGTACACGCCTGAAAGGGCATCTTTCTGATGAGCATCTGTCGTACTTCCTGATGAGGCAACGCCTTCAAACGTATCAAAATACACGCAAATAAACAGATTCGCCAATATGATTTTCAATTATCCTGAAATTTATGCTGACAAACCTGAAATAAATTTTGTGAATTCAACAAAAGTGAGCTGACTTGCAAATAAATTTGCAGTTGAATTCAAGAAATTCTGATTCAATATTCCAAATAAAGATTCGATTTTAAGTACTAAAGATAAAATCGAGAAAACAAAAATTTATTACATTTGGGATGAAAAGTCTAAGGTAGGCTTGAATCCTCAAAGCAAAGTCCTAGAAGCAATCTGACAATTCCTGTTCTGCGATCAGTCAGCGGAAAGGGAACTGCAATATTCAAAAAATCCAGGCACTAAGATAGAAGTAGTGTTAGGAAGCGATTATAAATTATTTTTAAAAGATTAATATGAAACCTATTCTAAATAAGGAACTTATAAAGAAAAGAATAAAATATAAGCAGATGAGAGAAAAGACAGATGAAATGAAAAGCACAAAGTTCATTGCACTGCATGTTCTATGGCTTCTTCTGGTCGTTTTCTTCATTTTCAGCTGAGTCATATACATTACTTATCTTCATGATCTGCCTTCGATAAAGAAGCTGTGAGATAATATATTGCCTGAAACTACAGTAATATATGATAAGAATTGATGAGAGCTTTATAATCTGTATACAGATGAAAATAGGACCTATGTCTGATATTCTCAGATAAGCCAGACAATGAGAGACGCCATTATCAGTACTGAGGATAAGACATTTTTTCAAAACAAATGATTCGATTTCAAATGACTTGTAAGAGCATGATTGAATTATATAACGGGAAAATCAGATAGGATCAAATGAACTTCTACAATAAGCCAACAGCTTATAAAAGTAAGCTTCTTGACTTCTGAAAGGAGCCTGAAAAGGAAATTGCAGGAAATATATCTTTCTTACCAGCTTAATACCTCTTTTTCAAAAGAAAAAATCCTAGAGCTATACCTGAATAAGATTTCTTACTGAAGCAATGCTTTCTGAATCGAAGAAGCGTCAAAGACATTTTTCTGAAAATCTTCCAAAGACCTATGAATTCTAGAGAGTTCAATCCTAGCGTCTATTCCAAAAGGTCCTACCTATTATTCTCCATATAACCACAAGGATAGGCTGATGGGCTATACTTATGTCTACAAAGAGGAGGCTCCAAAAGATATAATCCGTATTGCGGAAACAGAAAATCCTTCATTCTATAAACCTCTTTCCGATAAGCTGAAGTCCATATTTACCGATATGGAGCTAAAAAAGGTTTGAGACAATATACAAGTCTGCAAGCTGGAAAAGAAATTCTTTAAAGAATCTTTTAAGATTGATGATTCATGATGTACAACCATAGATTATTCTAAATTGATGGATATGGAGAATTCAATCCGGATTCCTTATGATTCCCTTCAAATAGAAAAACCAAATGAAGATCTGAGCTGATACGTTCTGGAGTATAATTCTTGAAGAAAGGATTTTGTCCTATGAAGAATGCTTGAAGATACAAAAATCAAGAACGATGATTTCAAGACTGCAATGATTACATCAATAGATTTCAAATTCAAGAAATACACAGAAAATATCAAATATCCTTATTTTGTATTTTATGTCAAGGAGTATCTTGAAGATAAATATGGGAAGGATTTCTGAGCACAGGGATGATTAAGGATATATACTACAATTGACCCAAAACTTCAAGACAAGGCCGAGGAACTCGTAAAAAAACAAGTTGATATAAACAAAAAAACATATGGTGCATCAAATGCGGCATTAATAAGTATCGATAACAGGAATTGACAGATTATCTCAATGGTATGAGGAGCTGATTATTTTTCTGATGATAAATGAGCAAATGTTAACATTGTAACTTCAGAAAGACAGCCCGGCTCAAGCTTCAAACCGATAGTGTATGCGAATGCGATAGCAAAAAAGCCAATCGGACCAGATACTCCGATATATGATAGCGATGCTAAGTTCTGAAAATGGGAACCGGATAATTATGACAGGAAATTCATGGGGCTTATGCCTCTGAAAAAGGCACTTGATTATTCAAGGAATATTCCTGCGATAAAAGCATTCTTTTTCTGAGGATGAGAAGATGTCATCATCAAATTTGCAAATGACCTCTGAATCGCTACGCTTAAGCTAGGGTCCTCTTATGGATGACCATTGGCAATCTGAACATGAGAACTTAAGCCTATTGAATTAGCATGAGCTTATTCAGTGTTTGCAAATATGTGAGTAAGAAGAGATATTACACCGATTTTGAGAATTGAAGACAAAAAATGAAACGTCATAGATCAGTTCAGGAAAAATTCTTGAACACAGATTTTCAGCGCACCTGCTTCATACATAATCTCAAAGATACTTTCAGACGCATGAAGCCGCCCGAATCAATATTGGAATAACGTATTGACTCTTAAAGACAGAAAGGTCGCTGCAAAAACAGGTACCTCAAACAAAGATGTTTCAAAATGAAAGAAGAAGGAAATCCTTCCTTGAGATCTATGGACGGCAGGATATACTCCACAGATAACTACGGTAGTTTGGGCTGGTAATTCTGACGGTTCTCCTACAAAATGAAATTGTGACGGACTCAATTGTGCTGCCCCTATTTGGCATTCTTACATGGAATTTGCCCATATAGGGCTAGAGAAGCTAGATTTCAAAGAACCTGAAGGAACTTTCCACGCTACGATTTCAAAAGTTTCATGAAGGCTGGCTTCCAGCTCTACGCCTGATGAACTTAAGGTTTCCTCTATTTTTGCAGTTAAGCCTACAGAATATGATTGAGGATATAAGAGCGTCCAAGTCGACAGCTTGTGTAACTGACAAATAACTGATTCGACTCCGCAAGAAGCGATTAGGACCATATTCACCTGAACAAGCACTTTCCCGATCATAGATTCTTTCAATACTGATTGGTTGAAATCAATCGGCAAGTACTCTGCTTTCTGAGCTGATACCGATATGGTTTCTAATGTCTTGGAGACACCATGTGAGAGGCCATGAAGAGAATTCTCGGGCGTAAGCATTTCGTCTAGCCTTGTAGATTGAACGATGATTCCTGCTTGAAGCAAATCTTTTGAAATAAGATATGACTCAAACAATCCTGTGATTAAGGTTCTCATATCTTTGGACTGAAGTGTGATAAAAACAATTCCCGTTGAGGAACAAAAATCATGAAATATAAACACAGCCATCGATATACCAGAATGAGGCCATAAAATTGAAATCAAGGCAATAGATAAATATTACTATGCCGGATCTGCAAATTATGTTTTCAATACTTCAGGAGAAGCGATTCAGCCTCTTCCGGATGCTTCAACTTGAGCTGCTTCAGCTGAACCTGTTTCAATAGTTGAGTCACCAGCGTCCCCAGCCATAACAATGACCAATCCGCTGGAATGAGATGCTACATTAAGCTTGTTCAGAGATCAGACCGCAAATATAAGATGAAAGATATCAAATCCTTCGGCAGTTACGGCTATAAATGCTTACCTTAATGGCAAATTATATAAGATAGTCGATTGAGGTGCTGATTTCGTTTTTCCTATAAATGAAACAAAAGATTTTGAAATATGAACATATTCAATTAAGATAGAAGCACTGAATTCATCTGGGAAGCCAGCCATAAAGATACTTGAACTAAATATCCTTTCAAGATAACCAACCATTATTATGCAATTGACTAATTCGCTTACAAGAAAAAAAGAGAAATTCAAACCCTTAAAAGAAGAAAAAGTAAAGGTCTATTATTGCTGACCGACGCCATATAATTATACGCACATAGGTAATCTCCGAACTTACTTGTTCTCGGATATGGCAGTAAAGGCTTTGAAATTCATGTGATACAAGATTGAAACCACCATGAATCTCACTGATATTGACGATAAGACAATAAGAGATTCTATCAAAAATGGCGAAAACCTAAGGGATTTCACACAAAGATACATAGATTTCTTCTTTGATGATTTGGCTAAATTAAATATAGCTAAAGCTGATAATATCTCCAGGATTTCAGATCTTATTGATGTTATGGTAGAGATAATCAATTGACTTCTTTCTAAATGATACGCTTACATGGCAGAGGACGGAAGTGTATATTATTCAATTTCAAAATTCAAATCATATTGAGAATTGGCACATCTGGATTTCTGAGGAATGAAAACAAGCGTTAGAATCGATAATGATGAATATGATAAAGATGAGGCTGCGGATTTTGTCTTATGGAAAGCTTATGATGAAGTTAAGGATTGACCTAATAAATGGGAAGCTAAACTAAAGGTGAATTGAGAAGAGAAAATTATCTGGGGAAGACCGGGCTGGCATATTGAATGTAGCGCTTGTAATCTGAAATTCTTCTGAGCTCAGATTGATCTTCATATATGAGCAATCGATTTGTTATTTCCGCATCATCAGAATGAAGTCGCTCAAACAGAGGCTTTTACAGGGAAGCAATTTTCAAAATATTGGATGCATGCATGACATCTGCTGGTGGATAATAAGAAGATGTCAAAATCAAAGGGTAATTTTTATACTCTCCGTGATGTTGAAGAAAAAATGAATTGAATTTTGACTTTAGATGAGATTTACAGAGGTTTCAGAATGATGAATCTTCAGGCGAGATATGATGACAGCTTTAATTTTACTTTTGATAAGCTTAAACAGGCAGCAACTACACTTAAAACCTTTGATGAGGTTTTCAAAAGGATCAAGAATTATGCTCCTGTTGAATGAAAGGTTAAGAAGGAAGTCAGTGAAAATATACAGGCCTTCATCCAAGAATATATTTCCAAGCTTGAAGATGATTTCAATACGCCGGAAGCTCTGGCTACTGTTTTCGAATTCATAAAATATGTAAATACATTCATAGATGCGGAAGCTTTCAATGACAAGGAAATAAAGGCTGTAATCGACGTATTTAAGACTTTCAATGAAGTATTGTCCATAATGGATTTCACGATATTAGAGAAAGAGGAAAATATTCCAGAGAACATTATAAAGTTAGTTGAGCAAAGAGTTCAGGCAAAATTGGCTCATGATTTCACTTTGGCTGATTCTATAAGATCAGAAGTGGAAAAAAGATGATATAAGATAGTAGATGATAAAAATTGAAGTCGTGCAGAAGCAATATAATTAAAAATATAATCCCCATACTAGTATGGGGATTATATTTTTATTAATGCAATCTATCAGATCACATTCTTCTCTTTGATTGAAAACAGAAAACCGAAAATTGAAATATTCTTTATCTTGATAAGCTTATTATATGAATGAAGGAATGCATTTATCTCTCATATCTTTCTTTCAACTTGATTTTCGTAAAAGATGACATAGCTTCTGATATAAAGGAAGTTCCCATCTCTATGCAGTTCTGGAATTTTTGCAGATAGCTTCATAAGGAATTGGAATTCTCTATGTATTCTCTGATTAAGATCCAATAAATCGTAAATGCTTTCTATATTGTATATGATTCACATCTTATGCAGATATATTATGTCCTCAAAAATATCAGGATGACGGGTATATCTCTTCATAATTTCGACAACAGCTGGAATTTTATTGACCTTAGAAAAAAATGATTCTATTATTTCTCATTCAAGATGCAGGATTCTTTTTCATACGGATCTTAATATAATCAGAACAATAGCATTATATAAGGCTATAATCACTAATATTGAAATTGATATGATGATAAAATTATTCATCCCCTTTTTATTAAATACAGTATATATGATATCTATTTATGCCAAAAATGCAATTATTTTTAGGTTATGAGCATTTTAATGAATCATCTGTTAGAAAAATGTTATGATTGATTTTTTTAAAAAAGCATTATTATAAAAGAAATAAATTATTTTTAAAATGAAAAGACACGAACTCTTATTCTGAATTATAAAATTGCCGATAGAATTTTTTATCGTGTTTTTTTCTTTTTTTATTGCTAGGAATATAAGGGAATTTACAGATCTGATCCCTTGAGTACAAATCCCTTCCAAAATCATTCCAGACCTTAATTTCATGATTTTTGCCTTGCTTTGAGCCCTTTTATTGGTTTTGGTATATGCATATCTATGACTTTATAATATGAAAAGCTCCAGAGTTAGGCAGTTCGCCAGTATGATTGAGGGGGCTTTGTTCTGGTTTTTGCTGTATATTTGATGCCTTTATCTGTCCTTGTGATATCTTTATCATACGGAGCTGCCTAGATTGACGATATTTTTTGCATTATTCATATCTGTATTTTTGATAATAATAGAGAGGTTCATTATTGATTGGTTCCAGAAATTCCTATTGAAGAACTGAAAGCTTGAAAAAACAAAAATAGCTTTGCTTATCGATTCTCAACAAGAAGATATCATTGAGTCAATAAGATACGCATGAATATATGATCTTGTCTGATATTATAACAACAAAAGAATCAAGGATACGGATTTGGAATATCTAGGGAATCATGTTGATTTCATATCATGAATACAAAACAGATGATTGGATGAGATACTATATGCGTCTTCAGATTTCAATAATGAGTCAATTGAGAAGATTTTTGAATATTCAAGGATATATTGAATTTCTTATAAATATATTGCAAATTCATTTGATTTCACAAAGAATAATACTGAAACTTCTTTTATAAATAAAATCCCTGTAGTTGAAATCAAAAGCATCTGATTGACTCCGTGGGGCAGGGTCATTAAAAGGTTTTTTGATATAATCTCTTCATGAATATGATTGCTGATTCTTTCTCCCGTATTCATGCTTGTTGCATTTTTGGAGATTAAAGAGTCAGGATGATTTCATATATTCTACCCAAGCTTAAGGGTTGGGAAAAATAGGAAGCTTTTTAAGATGTATAAATTCCGGTCAATGAAATTGGATGCGGAAAAGGAAAAAGCAGAATTGATAAAACAAAACGAGCGCCATGATGGGCCGCTTTTCAAGATTGAGAATGATCCTAGAATCACAAGATTAGGAGCGTTCCTTAGAAAATATGACATTGATGAACTGCCGCAGCTATGGAATGTCTTCAATTGAAATATGTCGCTCATATGACCACGACCGCACTTGCCTGAGGAGGTTGCGCTATATAAGGATTATCAAAAAAGGGTCCTTACTCTCAAGCCGTGAATAACAGGAATGGCACAATCGCATTGAAGACACAAAAATACTTTTGATGATGAAGTCAAACTGGATATATTCTATATAGAAAACTGGAATTTTTTACTGGATCTGAAGATACTTTTCAAAACCATTAAAGTTGTTATCAGAAAAGAGGGGAGATAAGAATATTATTTAAATAAATTTTACTCTAATTATGTGATTTTGAGATTTCAGCCCCGCTTCGCATGCTTATAAAAAACCGATTACAAAAAAACAATTGCGTCAGCTCCAAGAAAATTATGCCATGGCGGATGAAGTTTCAAAGAGGGCTAGAGAATTAGAAGCAGAGGAACAGAAAAAGGCAAGTGCTGAGATGGAAGATATGCTTGATGATATTCTTTAAGCCATCTTGAGCCATTTGCTGGATCTTGGATTCTTCTTCATTATTTGAAATCCTTAACTATAACATTTAAAAAAGCTGCCAAAGCTTTTGTATTGTAGCTCATTTTCATCCTCACATTTCTGGCAAAATGTTCATTTGTAGCATTCAGATTGCTTCACATTTTTTTGGAGATCCAGTCTCATTGTGAGACGTTATAATCCCCAAAGATAATATTATTATCGACATTCAAATCAGTGTTGAATCAATCAAGACCTCTCTTTTCATAGAATTTTGGAAATTTACCTGTGAATCATTGTTTTTTATAGTCATCAAGAATATCTTTTGTCAGTTTTGCAGTTTCCAGAAGATGCTCACCGCTTTTGATATCTATTTTCAGCTCATGTCAATTATAGATCAGTCTGAATTTCTTATCTGAAGTTACCTTATAATCAAATCATTTTTTTGTTTGCTCTAATCTTTCTTTTAGTATTTGAAGGTTTTTTTCTACTTGGTTTTTTGCGTTGATGGTTTCTTGAGTTTCTTTTTTCACTTCAATTCCCATATTATTTTATTATGAATTAATTACTAAGGGATTTTAACATATTTTTTATTTTGAAGCAAAAAATCTGACATAAAAAGTCTTTTAAGTTTTTAAAGTATAAATTTGTGATATTTGCATTTTGATTATAATGTTTTCCGTAATTTTAACAAATTTTATGAACGGACAAAACAATAACAGATTTGAAACAGAATACGGACGATTGAATAAGGAACAAAAACAAGCTGTTGATACCGTTTATTGACCCGCAATGGTCATTGCGTGACCTGGAACAGGTAAAACTCAAATAATTTCTCTCAGGACTGCAAATATAATCAAAGAGACTTGAGCGGATGCCGGCAATATCTTAATCACAACCTTTACAGAAGCTTGAGTCATTGCAATAAAAAAAAGGCTATTTGACTTCATTGGAAGCGATAGCTACAAGGTGAATGTATGTACGATACATTCTTTTTGTAATGACATAATCCAAATGTTCCCAGAGAAATTCTTGGAATACAGAGCATTCAGGACACTTGATGACATCGAGCAGATTGAGTTATTTGAAAATATTATCGATGAATGAAAATTTGAAGCATTATCAAGCGAATATGATAAGTATTTTTATCTTAGGACAATAAAGGATAAGATCTGAAAGTTGAAACAGGAATGAATAACTCCTGCTAGATTTGAAGAGATTATCATAAGCCTAAAGCTTGAATATTCGGATATCCTTGATTCCATCGACCAGAAATTGAAGAAATATGCGAATGAAAAAGAAAGGCAGGAAAAACACATTAAGAAGCTTGAGGAATTAAATATAATTTATTCAAAGTATCTATCGGTATGCAATAGATTGTGAGTCTATGATTTTGCAGATATGATTGACTTCGTATTGAGGAAGATGGAGGAGGACGAGAATCTGAGGCTTTTCTATGCTGAGAAATATCAGTTCATCATGGTCGATGAATATCAGGATACCAATAATGCACAAAATTCAATAGTCGATTCGATTCTTTCTGCTTCTGACGAAAAGAATATATTGGTTGTCTGAGACGACGATCAGAGCATCTATCGTTTTCAATGAGCGAATCTTGAGAATATGCTTTATTTTTCTCAGAAATATAAAAACACCCAGTTCATAGTGCTTCAAGAGAATTATCGTTCAACTCAAAACATACTTAATCTTGCAACAAAATCCATAAAGCATAATACATCGAGGATATCAAACTATATAGAATGACTTGAAAAAAGGCTTAATTCAAATACTGATTTGAACTATAGTCCCGAATTTTATTCGCTCCCGAGTGAAATAGAGGAAAAGACACTGATCATCAACAAGATAAGGGAGCACGAAAAATCATGAACAAGCCAAGAGGAGATTGCGATAATAGTAAGGACAAACAAAGAGGTTGAGGATTACACATGATTGCTTCAGGCAAATTGATATGAAGTACAAAGCAGGCTTAATTCAAATATCTTGGATTCAGCCTTTGTGAGAATGCTTCTAGAAGTAATGGAAATTATAAAAGATCCTTATTCCAGTGAAGTAAAAGTTGCCGATCTGCTAAGAAGCTCAATATGGGATATCCCAAAAGCAGATATCCTGAGATTGCTGAAAAAACTTTCATCTGTAAATTATATAAAAAAAGATAAGTTGAAGCTATTTGACTTCATAATAAATAAGGATGAGATGAATTCGCTTTTTTTGAAAGAGGAAGAAAAATTGCAGTGAAATCTTTTTGAGATGAATATGAGTTCCTGACAAGCCAAGGCAACTCTTGATTGATTTCAGGATTTTGTCGATTCAATACTTGATTGCCAGATGATGCAACGATCGAATTTCTATGCGTTCTCCAAATATGTGATGGATAGGTTGGATTTTGTGGCTTATGTTGAAAAGACGGGCAATTGGAGCGATATTCAAGACATCTACACTCTTCTGGAAATCATTAAGAGCTGGGTTCAGTCAAATCATGATTTCACTCTAGAAAATTTCTTGAAGAAGATATCCTATTATCAGAAATATTCGCTTATTTTGCCTAGGCAAATTCTCGGATGAAGCAAATGATGAGTCAATGTAATGACAGCGCATCAATCCAAATGACTCGAATATGATGTAGTATTCGTACCTTGACTTACTCATGGCAATTGGTGAGCAAGAAGAGTCATCGAGCATCTTAAACTTCCATATTGAGTGATAGGCTCAAGCATAACCGAATCATTATCATGAGCAGAATGAGATGAAGAGGAAAGGAGGTTATTTTTTGTCGCAATAACAAGGGCAAGAAAACATCTTACGCTATCATTCCCGATTTGAAGCTGAAACAAACCGAAGCTACAATCACAATTCTTGCAGGAACTGCAAGAGAATTCTTTAGTCATAAATGATCTGGACATCAAGGATGTTATAATAAACGAGCTCAAATGAAAGGTGAATCTTAAGCAGATTCAAAAAGAAGAAGAGCACTATATCCTAGAGTTCCTGAAGAATTATAAGCTTTCTCCAAGTGACCTGAATAAGTTCATCGAGAATCCGAAATTGTTCTTGCGAGATACTATCTTCAAATATCCTTTTGAGGATAATGAATTCACTATTTTCTGAAAAGTTTATCATAAGACTCTGGAATATTTCTATCTTGATTTCAAAAACAATAAAGCGGCTTCCGATCTGAAATTCATGCATAACAAATTCAGCTGGCTGCTAAGGCAAGAAATATTGACTCCTGAAGAATTCTCAAGACTTGAGAAAAAATGACTTGAATGATTAGCTTGATGGCATGATATGAACGTCGAAAACCTCAAAATCCCTGTGGAATTGGAATGTGATTTCAGGCCAAGATGAATAACTCTTGATTGAATACCTCTGACCTGAAAGATAGATAAGATCGAGGAGCTTTTTGAAAATGAAGTAAGGCTTGTCGATTATAAGACGGGTCGTGCAAAATCCACCAATGAGATAAAATGAAACACGGCAAATTCAGACGGCAAATATTTCAGGCAACTTATTTTCTATAAGATAATGTTTGATCTGGATAATTCGCTTTCTTCTAAATATAATGCATCGAGTCTGGCAATAGAATTCGTAGAAGGGAAAGATGGAAGATATCCATTTGTTAATATCGAATGGACTCAAGAAGATGTGGAAAGGGTCAAGGATGAGATCCGAGATGCATGGAAAAAGATAAATGATCTGGAGTTTTGGAGAGGAATTATTTCTTAATTTTTTTGTATGTTTTTGCTTATAGTTTTGTTATTATTAATATTGATTATATCATACCAATTTAAGACAGATAAGTATCACTCGCTCATATTGATGATATCCTTAATGGTTTCTTTGATGTCAGCTTCACTACTCTTCATATTAGAAGAGGGGATTTTATATAACATCTTTATCTATGCTTATTTTTTGACTACGCTTGAACTCATGTTCCTTTGACCATATATGTTTTTTTGAGTAATGCACAAAAAGATTCAATCTTTCGGCAAATCTATGATATATTCATATATTGCATTCTTCATGCTATGCCTGGTTAATTCCTTTGCAATATATTATCTTGCGGCACCAAAAGTCAATTGAGATGCAATTATCTGAGTCATATTCATCATAATATGAATTTGGACGATTTTCCTTCTAAATGTCATCTTGCTGACTTTGATAGAAAAATTCATAATTAAGAAATCTAAAATTGAAAATTTTTAAATTTCTTCAAAATGCATAGAATCTGTTTTGCAGATAAGTCTTAATTAACGAATAATTTTATAATTTAAATATCCTTTTATTTTTAATATTTTCATTTTTCGTCATCAATTGCCGGCAACCCATCCGCCCCTCGGGCACCTTAATCTGTATCAGGGGAGGAAACATCACCATTTCGTCATCACGAGGAGGAAAACTACTGCCTACCGGCGCGCGGTAGGCCA
>AMFJ01033429.1_pt1 | contig 18145 bp, 17 predicted proteins | sample 427208 | NCBI WGS metagenome assembly AMFJ01 (sample SAMN02954298, study PRJNA114691) | groundwater metagenome | biome: aquatic; feature: subsurface aquifer; material: sediment; isolation source: subsurface aquifer sediment | place: USA: Rifle, CO | collected 2008-08
GACTTTTCAAAATCCGACATTAGCGTAGATGAGGTCAAGCTCCGTTGGGGAGAGTTTATTAAGCGGCTGTCGCAAATAAACGCTTCTATGCCGATCGTTCTGCGGTCGGCAGATTTATTAGCAGTTGAAGGCGATGAAGTTATTGTCGGTTGCGCGTACAAACTGCATATTGACATTCTTTCTGATGCGAAAAATAAAAAAATAGCCGATGATTTGCTAAGTCAAGTCAACAGGACAAGTTTGCGGCTTTGCCCTCGCATGCGCGCATCAGAAAAAGACGAGGTCGTAGAAGGCGTAATTTCCGCTTTTGGCGGCAAAGTCGTTTCTTGATATGGAATCAGCGTGTCCAAACAAAGACAGATGCGGATCATGCGGATGGTCGCACATTCCATACAAAAAACAGCTGGAACAAAAACTTTCTGATATAAACGGTTCTTTCAAGCTCCACGGAATTGATCAAAAAGTCATTGAAATTTTTCCAAGCCCCAAAACAGAGCATTATAGAAATAGAATGGATTTCGTTATTGATTTTAAAGGCCAGTTCGGCTTGAGAGAAAAGGGGAAGTGGTGGCGAGTGATTGATGGAAATAAATGCTTTATTGCAGATGAACAAATTGGTGAATTATTTGATAATATCAGCAAATGGATAGCGACATCAGGACTTGATTTTTTTGACCGAAAGTCGCATTCTGGCTTTTTAAGATATGCAGTAGTCAGGGCTTCTTTGCATGGACAGACGCTTATAAATATCGTAACAAGCGCGCCTAAAGATGAAAATTTAGCGTACAGAGCTTTTGCAGGACTGAATTCGCAGGCAGGCCCATCAACGCTTATTTGGACGATTAACAATACTGTTTCTGATGTTTCATTCGGAGACGAAGAGCGCGTAATCAGCGGATCAGGATTCATAGAAGAGAAAATCAGCGGCTTTACTTATAGAATCAGTCCGCAGGCGTTTTTTCAGACAAATTCTCACGCAGCTCCGTTTTTGCTGGAAACAGTAAAGCAGTTTACCGGCAATTTGTCAGAAAAAACATTGCTTGATCTGTACTGCGGGACAGGGTTTTTTTCTGTTCCGCTTGCAAAACAAGCTAAAAAAACATACGGCTTGGAAATGGTTGAGACAGCCATTGCCGATGCGAAGATTAACGCAGGGTTGAACGGATCTAACGCTGAATATTCTGTTGCAAAAGTCGAGCAGATGAATCTTGCGGAATATTCTGCTGATGTTGTAATAGTTGACCCGCCAAGGTCAGGAATGCACGATGATGCGCTTTCCGAGCTAATGCGGGCCATGCCGGAAACAATTATTTATGTTTCGTGTAATTATAAGAGCATTGCGCGTGAGCTTGGGATTTTTAAAAAAGCATATGATATTGATTCAATTCGCGCAATTGACATGTTTCCGCATACTCCTCATGTTGAACTTGTGGTAAAACTTGCAAGAAAATAAAGCTATTATTTGTGCACATCCCGCCATACAACCATAAAGAAATTTGTGTTAAAATAATGTTGTTATGAAATATAAACTAACATTTTTAAGTGTGTTTGTTTTAACCCCTAGTTACACGACATTTACTAACGGTAATCGCGTAATTTTGAATGTCTTGATATTTGAAGTTTTTTTATTCATCGCTTTTATCATCTTGATTCTTTTTTCTTTTTACATGTTTTATAGGAAAAAAAAATCAGAAGAGCGTGTCAAAAGAATGATATCGCTTTTGCGAGTTGTAAACAGAATTTTGCGCCACGATGTGCGAAATCAACTTACGCGCATAGAATATGCAGTAGAGCTATTGCCTAATGGCGAAAGCGATGAAAATTGCTTGGAAATAAAAAAATCAGCAAAACGCGGAAACGAATTGATCAATCAGATGAGGGAATTAGAAATTCTTGTAGAGGCTGGCGGCAGTCTTAAGCCAATCAGCGTTCGAAAGATCGTGGAGGAGTCAGCAGGCGCTTATAAAATTCCTATAAGCATAGACGGCGATGCGATTGTATACGCTGATCAGGCGCTGTTTTCAGTCATCGATAATTTAATAAGGAACGCTATTGAGCACGGCAAAGCAAAAATAATCAAAGTCATAACCACTGTGGAAAAAAAATATACAAAGGTCAGTGTTATTGATGACGGTCTTGGCGTTCCAGAGGAAATTAAGGACCGAATGTTTGAAGAATCAGAAACCAACGATCCGCTTTGGCATACCGGGCTTGGATTGTATATTGCTCGCCAATCAATGGACAGATATGGCGGAGATGTGACTTTTGAATCAAACAAGCCGAATGGAAGCATTTTTACTTTGCGTTTTCCAAAACACAGAATCAAAATATGAGCACTGCGCCTCAACTGCCAGAAGAAAATCAGCAAGTCCATTCTTCTGATAAAGCGTGGATTGTTTCAGTTAATATGGGATATGGCCATGACAGGGCAGCGTATCCGCTTTCAGATATTGCCAACGGCGGAATAATTTCCGCGAACGATTATATAGACATGCCAATCGGCGATCGCAAGATTTGGGACAGCACACGCTCGTTTTATGAGCGGTTTTCAAGATTAAAAAACCTGCCGGTTGTCGGCGATTCGCTTTTTGAGGTTCTTGATAGGTGGCAGGAAATTCAGCCGTTTTATCCGATCCGCGACTTATCGCGTCCGAGCATTCAAGTCCGAGCTATTTATCGCTTGTTCAAACAGAAAAATTTTTTGCGGCATCTTATTGAAACTAAACTCGCAAAAAATAACTTGCCGCTGATCTCAACTTTTTTTATACCTGCGCTTGCAGCGGATTATTACGGATACAAAAACGATATTTATTGCGTTATTACAGACACTGATATGAGCCGGGCATGGGTACCGCTTCAGCCGCGAAAAACCAAAATAAAATATTTTGCCCCAAGCCGCAGAGTGGTTGAACGGCTAAAATTATACGGAGTTCCGCAGTCGAATATCCTATTAACCGGTTTTCCGCTTCCTAAGGAAAACATCGGCGGAGTGGAAAAGACGAATATAAAGCGCGACCTTGGCAGGCGGCTCGCACAGTTAGATCGCGGCGGGAATTACATGCGCAGATTCAGCGAGTCAGTAACAGAAATCTTGGGACAGGATAATATACGGTCTGCTGTTTCTCATCCGCTGACGGTTATGTTTGCGGTTGGCGGAGCTGGCGCGCAAAGGAATATGGTAGGAGACATCCTTAGAAGCTTCCAATCAAAACTTAAGCGAGAGGATGTCCGCTTGTTTCTTGTCGCTGGATCGCGCGACGATGTTCGCGACCATTTTGAACGCGAAATAGAAAAATGCGGCTTGTCAGGCATGCTCGGACGCAGCGTGCGATTAATTTACAACGAAAATAGATTCAAGTATTTCAGTGAATTCAACGATGCTTTGCGCTCAACTGATGTTTTGTGGACAAAACCAAGCGAGCTTTCATTTTATGCAGGACTTGGAATTCCTATTATCATGGCTGATCCTATCGGCAGCCAGGAGGAATTCAATTTTGATTGGTTGCGTAATGTCGGAGCCGGAATTCCGCAAGAGGACCCAAGATACGCATCTGAATGGCTTGATGACTGGATCCATTCGGGCTGGCTTGCGCGCGCCGCAGTTGGTGGGTTTGTCAATGCTCCAAAGCGCGGGACATACAGAATTGAGGAAATAATCGCGCACAAAAAGCAAGTGCTTCCAGAGCCAATTGAGCCGGTATAGCAGGCTTGGGTTTGACACGATGTTTTTTATCTTATACGATTTGTTAATATGACAGAACAAGTTTACATGTCTTCTCAAAAGCTTGAAGAAATAAAGCTTGAGTTAATTGATCGCAAAAGCAAAATCAGAAAAGAAATTGCTGAACGGATCGCAAACGCAAAAGAGCTCGGAGATCTTTCCGAGAATTTTGAGTATCATGAGGCAAAAGAAGCGCAGGGGATGAATGAAATGCGAGTTGCTGAAATTGAGGCAATGATCAAAAATGCTGTTATTGTTGAGGAAAAGACAGGCGGAGGAGCGATTTCAATCGGCGCTTCTTTTACAGCCAAAATCAATGGCGATACAAAGCATTTCAGCATTGTGGGCCCGCACGAAGCCGATCCGTTGGTCGGGAAGATCAGCAATGAGTCGCCGATCGGAAGGGCATTTTTGGGAACAAAAACAGGGGATAAAGTCGAGGTTGACACTCCTTCCGGCAAGGTTGTTTACGAAATACAAAAAGTGGATTAGCTGCTTTGACTGGCTAGCGTTATTTGGTATAATAGCCGTGTTTAATATGGCTATTTTATATTTATGATTGATGAAGAAGCGGCAAGGCGGGAACGGCTCTCGCAAATTCAAAAAAACGGCATAAACGCGTATCCTGCGCGTTCTTTGCGCACACATACGATTGCGCGCGCTCTTAGCGCTTTTCAACAGCTTGAAGAGTCCCATGATCCGTTTACAATAGTCGGAAGAGTTAGGTCGCGAAGGGTGCACGGCGGAGTTGCTTTTTTGGATCTTGAAGACGGCACAGAGCGCATGCAAGCCGTATGCAAAAAAGACGCAGTAGGCGATGATGTTTTTGATTCAATAGTAAATAAATTTGACATTGCTGATTTTTTGCAAATATCAGGAACCGCATTTACAACCAAAACAAGCCAAAAAAGCATTCTTGCATCCGGAATCGTATTGTTGTCAAAAGCGCTGCTTCCGCTTCCAGAAAAGTGGCATGGGCTTTCTGACATAGAAGCAAGATTCAGAAAAAGATACCTTGACTTAATAGCAAATCCGCAAGTGCGTTCTAATTTTATTACAAGAGACGCAATTGTCCAAACCATTCGAAATTTTTTGCGCGAAAACGGATATATGGAAGTTGAGACCCCTATATTGCAAACATTGGCTGGCGGTGCAAGCGCAAAGCCGTTTGTAACACATCACAACGCTCTTGAAATGGACATGTATTTAAGGGTCGCGCCAGAATTGTTTTTGAAGCGCTTGATAGTCGGCGGCTTTGAACGGGTTTTTGAGTTTGCAAAATGTTTTAGAAACGAAGGGGTTGATCACAGCCACAACCCTGAATTTACGCAGGTTGAAGGTTATCAGGCGTACATGGATTACGAACAGTTGATGGAAATGATTGAACAGCTTATGCCAAAACTCGCCGTTGCTTCTGGAAAAGATTCTTCTGCGGTATCTTATGCCGGGAAAATTTTGGATTTTACTCCTCCATACGAACGAATCACATTCAGAGACGCGGTTTTGGCTCACGCAAAAATAGACATTAATGAATTTGAAGGAATAGAAGACGCGCGAAAATCAGCAAAAAATATAGGAATAGAATTTGATAAAACATGGAGCTATGGAAAGTTATTGGATGAGATCTACAAAGAAACAACCAGACCCCACCTTGTCCAGCCAATGTTTTTGATTGATCATCCTGTTGAACTTTCTCCGCTTGCCAAAAAGAAACAAAGCAATCCAAAAGTTGTAGAGAGGTTCCAGTTGCTTATTGACGGCATGGAAGTTGTAAACGCGTTCTCCGAGCTCAATGACCCGCTTGACCAAGAAGAGCGATTCCGCCAGCAACAAGATGCGCGCGAGGGAGGGGATGCAGAAGCGCAACCGTTTGATTCTGATTATGTTGAGGCGCTTATGCACGGCATGCCGCCTACGGCAGGGTTCGGTATAGGTATTGATCGGCTGACCAGTATTTTTACTGATACGCACAACATAAAAGAGGTAATTTTGTTTCCAACGCTCAAGAATGAGCAGGAAAAATAATTATGGCAAAAGCGCTTGTTTTCGGCACTTTTGATGTGCTTCATGAAGGGCATAAGTTCTTTTTAACAAAAGCAAAAGAATTGGCCGATGAGCTAATAGCTGTTGTTGCTTTGGATGAGTATGTCGAAATGATCAAGAAAAAGAAGCCGGTAGAAGACCAGTATCAAAGAATGGAAAATGTTCGAAAAACAGGAATTGCAAACGAAGTTGTTTTGTCTGACAAAGAAATCGGAACTTATATAATTGTTAAAGAAAAAAATCCTGATGTGATCGCGTTTGGGTACGACCAGTCAGAGCTTGCGGAAGATTTTATAAACTGGATAAAAGATAATAATCTTAATATCAAAACAGCTGTGATAGATCCGTTTCATCCCGAGCAATATAAATCATCTTTGTTGAGTAAATAGCTCAAAAAGCAAAACAATATGATAGACATAAATATTTTAAGAAAAGACCCAGAATTAATCCGCACAGCATCAAAAAACAAAGGACATGAAATTGATGTTGATGCGATTTTGAAAATTGACGAACAAGTGCGCCAGTTGCAAGGCCAAGTTGAGGCGATTAAGTCAGAAAAAAACAAGGCATCAAAATTAATAGCAAGCAGCGCTGGTAAGGAACGTGAAAAGCTGATCAAAGATATGCAAGAGCTTGATAAAAAGTCAGACAAGCTTATTGCGTCGCTCGCTCCCATGTCAGCAGAATTAGAAAAACTTCTTAGAATGATTCCAAACATTCCAGCCGAAGATGTTCCAATTGGAAAAAACGAATCGGAAAATAAAGTCATTCGCCATGTCGGAGAGCCGACAGTGTTTAATTTCAAACCGCTTGACCATGTTGAACTTGGCGAGAAGCTCGGTATTTTGGATACGAAAAAAGCAGTTCAAGTATCCGGCGCTCGTTTTGTATATATCAAAGGGGCGCTTGCAAGAATGGAATCTGCTTTGGTTCAGTATGTTTATGACATTCTGACATCAGAACCAATTTTGAAAAAAATTGCTGATTCAATCGAACCCGGCTACTCGGCTAAACCATTTATTCCTGTTGTACCGCCGGTTATGATCCGTCCTGATGTTATGAGAGACATGGCCAGGTTATCGGAAGCAGATAAAGATGAACGCTATTATCTGCCTCAAGACGACTTGTATCTGGTTGGAAGCGCAGAACACACACTCGGTCCTTTGCACATGAATGAGATTTTATCAGAAGAAGATATGCCAATCAGATATGTCGGCTTTTCACCTGCTTTTAGAAGAGAGGCAGGTTCTTATGGAAAAGACACACATGGAATGATCCGTGTGCATCAGTTTAATAAGTTAGAAATGGAATCTTTCAGTTTGCCTGAAGATTCAATCAAAGAGCAAGATTTTTTTGTTGCCATACAAGAGTATTTGGTGCAAAGCTTAGGGCTTCCTTACCGAGTAGTTGCAATTTGCACCGGAGACATGGGTGCTCCTGATGCTAGGCAAATTGATATTGAGTGCTGGATGCCAAGCCAGAACAAATACAGAGAAACGCATACATCTGATCTGATGACTGATTATCAGTCGCGGCGTTTGCAAACAAGGGTTAAGCGCAATAAAAAAACAGAATTCGTGCACATGAACGATGCGACCGCAATAGCAATGAGCCGCATCCCTGTCGCTATTCTAGAAAACTACCAGCAAGCGGATGGTTCGGTTGTTGTTCCAGAGGTTTTGCGGCCGTATATGAATATCGGCGATCGAATTGTTCCTCCAAAAAAGTAATAATTATGAATACGCACAGGACTTGGGTGGAAATTGACGAGCGCGCGCTTGAAAAAAATATTCGGGCGTTGCGCTCTCTTCTTGCAAAAGAAACCAAGCTTTGCGTGACTGTAAAAGCTAATGCGTACGGGCATGGAATTGATATTGCGGCAAAAACAGCTGTCAATTGCAATGTTGATTTAATATCTGTTGATAATCTTGATGAAGCATTGTCTGTACGGTCCATTTCAAAAACAATTCCGGTTTTGATAATTGGCTATACGCCTCAAGACAGATATGGCGAGATTATTTCAAATAATTTAATGACAGCCGTATTTGACACAGCCCAAATAAAAAAGTTCAATGAGTCAGCTGAAAAAGCCGGTAAAAAAGCGAGTATTCATCTCAAAATTGAGACGGGGACATCGCGCCTTGGAATTCTGCCTAGCCATGTTCAAGAATTTATTGAAGAGCTTGAACACGCAGATTTTGTTGAACTATCAGGCGTTTACACGCATTTCGCAAGAGCAGAAGAATCAGATCGCGCTGATTTTACTTTTGAGCAAACGGCTGTTTTTGAAAAGGCGGTCAGCGAATTGGTTTTGGCAGGGCATAATCCTAAATATATTCACGCAGCTTGCAGTGCTGCGCTTATTTTGTATCCGCAAACGCATTTTAATACTGTTAGGACTGGAATTTCGTTTTACGGGTTCTGGCCAAGCCGTCATGTTCGAGCAGCGGCAAAAAAATCAGGACGATGGGTTGAGCTTGAAAGCGCGCTTTCATGGAAAACACGGGTGGCTCAAGTTAAACCTTTGCAAAAAGGCACGCCAATAGGATATGGCGGCACTGATGTTCTTGGAAAAGACAGTATGGTTGCAGTTCTTCCTGTTGGGTATTATGACGGTTTTGACAGGCGCTTGTCCCGCATAGGGACGGTTCTTATTAAAGGCCATGTATGCAAAGTGCTTGGCAATGTTTGTATGAATATGATAATGGTTGATGTTTCTGATCTCCCGCTTGTTAAAGAAGGGGAGACAGCGGTTTTAATAGGGCATGACGGCTCTCAGCGTGTGCGCGCAGAAGATATAGCTGATTCCATTGGAACAATTCATTACGAGATTGTATCAAGAATCAATCCGATTATTCCTCGCGTTTTGGTTTAAAATAATATGAGCGAAAGAAGGGATTTTTTTAGAATTCACGAATTAAAGCAGTATAAACAAAAGCGATTTTTGAATCCGCACAAAATTCGCGATTCAAAAGATCGTGTGCCAAAAAAATTATATTTTTTAGTTCTCGCTCTTTTGGCTTTTGCCGCTTTTGGATTTTTTCTTTTTGCGCCGATGTTTCGAATCACTAGCGTTTCTGTCGGCGGGGATATGTTATTTTCAAGAACAGCTATTGAAAACGAAGCGTTTGCGCAATTATCAAAAAAGAGGCTTCTGGTTCTGCCTCAAAGCAATAAATTGTTTTTCAGCAATAAGCAATTGCGTAAAGAGATTGAGTCCGTTGCTTCTTTTGATGATTTACAGATTGAAGTAATCGGACACGAGTTGAATATACAAGCAGAAGAACGCGCTTCAGAGCTTGCGTGGATTACTGCTGATCGCATGTTTTTTACAGATGAAAACGGCATTGTTATTCGCCAAGCAAGCGCAATTGAAGAGCAGGCGATTAGAGCTCATTTTGGAGAGGGGATAGTTGATGGCGCAGACCCTGCGGCGATTCCAAGCGTTTTTTATCCGATTGTGTTTGACGCGTCGCGCTCTGATGCAAAAATAGGAACCGAGGCGCTTTCTGAACAAATAGTCCAAAAAATTACGGATCTGTTTTCTGCGTTAAATGAAAATAGTATTCCTGTAAAATCATTTGAGCTTTTAACTCCGCAAACGCCATGGATTGCGGCAAATTTATCAGGCGGTTTTGATTCATTTTTCAGCTTTGAAGAAGATGCAAAAGCCCAAGTTATGCGCTTGAGGGTTATTTTGGATAATAACATTGACGAAAGCAAGGATTTACAGTATGTGGATCTCCGTTTTGGCGAAATGGTGTATTATAAATAGGTATGAAGCATATAAAATACAACAAATTGAATCTGCTTAGGGAGTCTGCGCAGATAAAAAAATGCAATGCTGTGCTGGCAAGCGTTTCAAAAATGATGCTAAACAAAACCGGTGGTTCGCAGTTTGATTTCTTAGATCTTCCGTTTGACGCAAGCGAACGCAAGATTATTGAAAAACAAGCTGTGCGGGTTCGCAAGAATTTTGAAGCGTTGCTTGTTTTGGGAATCGGGGGATCTGATCTTGGGGCAAGAGCGGCTTATAACGCGCTAGGAAAACAAGCGCGCGGTGCAAAGCTGATATTTGCAGGAAACAATGTTGACCCTGACTCAATAGCTGATCTCGCGAGGAAAATCAATTTTAAGCGCACTGCTATTTGCGTTATTTCAAAATCCGGCTCAACGCTTGAGACAATGTCTGTTTTTGCTATTATGCGCAAACATCTAATTAAGGTTGTTGGCGAAAAAAAGCACGCAAAAGCAGTGTTTGTAATAACCGACCAGTCGCGCAATCCATTAAGAAATCTGGCAGAAAAATCCGGTTATACAATTATTGACCATCCGTTGCATGTTGGCGGAAGATTTTCTGTATTAAGTTCTGTTGCAATGTTTCCGCTTTGCGCAAGCGGGATTAATATCGGCAGTGTTCACAAAGGAGCGAGAGACATGACAAAAGGCCTGTCAGTTGCGCATATAACTTCAAAATTCGCGTTAGCGCATTATTTGGCGCTTAAAGACAACAAGAACATCCATGTGCTTATGCCATATGCAGATAATATGTTTGATTTTGCGCTTTGGTGGCGCCAGCTATGGGCGGAATCGCTTGGTAAAGACGGTTTTGGGCCAACACCAATTGCCGGAGTCGGAGTTACTGACCAGCATTCGCAAGTACAGCTGTATATTGACGGGCCAAAAGATAAAGCAATAACTTTTTTGCAAATAGAAAATTTTAAAAATAAAATTACTGTGCCGTTAATTGCTCCGGAATTGAATTACGCAAAAGGGAAGCTGTTAAATCAGATAATGTCAGCAGAGCTCAATGGAACAATCAGCGCTCTGGTGCGCAAAAATAGGCCTTGCGATCTTTTGACTATTCCAAAAATCAATGAAGAATCGATCGGGGCTTTGTTTATGTTCTTTGAAATAGCGACGGTTTATTTTGCCCATTTGCTTGGCGTAAATGCTTTTGACCAGCCAGGAGTTGAAGAAAGCAAAAAACTTGCAAAGAAAATTTTAGAGAAAACATAGCTATATATTTTACGACACAAAGACAGTGTTTTGCTTGTAAAAGCAGATGGTTCCTTGTGGTAGAGGTAGTCCCATGGTATGTACCATGGGACTAGTATGGCTACTAACGGAATTTCAAAGAATGTGTTTAAATTATAGCACGGGGTATTCCGCCGAAGGCGGATCCGCTGCCTATGGCGGAAAAACCCCGTGCTTTGGCTATACAATTTGTCCGGTAGATATTCTTGCATATACTGACGGCACAGAACTTGTTTCTAATGAGTCATTTTGCGACACCATGGATATTAGGTGTGGTGTCCACAAAATGACGATGATGTTAGACGACCGCCAAATGGCTTAAATAATAAGTTTGGCGTCGTCTAACATATATTGTACGACGCCAAATATAAAACCCAAATAAAGAAAAAGGATTGTTCCCAATCCTTTTTTTACCACTTATATTTTTATCTTGCTGACAAATATCCCATTGGATTTACTGGGATTCCATCTTTACGGACTTCAAAGTGCAAATGCGGTCCGGTTGATAGGCCTGCTCCTTTTGAACCTCGCGCTCCCCCGCTTGCGCCAATAATTTGGCCCCTTGCTACGAATTGATCCGGTTTTACATCTATGCGAGATAAATGCGCGTACAGAGTCGCGATGCCGTCTGTATGCACAATCATAATATAATTGCCGTAAGAACGGCCTGTGCGTGCTACAGCTACATATCCTGAAGCAGCTGATTTAACCGGTGTTCCTTGCGGTTGCGGAACATCAACACCAGAATGTTCAAACAAGTGCCTGTATGGATATGTAGGATCATGGAATGTTGCTGAAATACCTTTGTATGACGGGTCAACAGGCCAACTTAACACTGATGGAGTTTCGCCTGATAAATCCATTTCGCTTAATCGTTGTTCAAGTTCTGCCTGCAAACTTTGGATCTGTTGCGCCACAAACTGCTGTTCCTGGCGCAGTTCAGATAACAGAGCCTGATATTTTGATTCTGTAGATGCTGTTTCGTCTATCAGAAGCTCTTTTGATCCGATTTCTGTCTGTAGTTGTTCTCTTTTTTGCCTTAACGCGTCTTTTGATATCTCCAGCGACTCTGCCTTTTCTTTTTTTGATGACAGCATTGCTTCCAGTCCGATTTTTGTTTCTGATGTTTGTTGAAGCGTGTTTGTTAGTTCTTCGTTTGTGTTTTCCAACATCTGCATTCGGCCGAAAATATCAGAGAACTGTTTTGATCCAAAATAAATTTCAAGTACTGAGATTGAGTCAGCTTTGTGCATTTCAAAAATTATTGTGTTAAGCAGGTCCTTTTCTTTTTCAAGTTCAATGTTTTGCTTGTCTATGTTTTGGCCCAAAAGCTCCATTTCAAGCTGTACTGCTTCTATTTCCATTTCTGTTGCTTGTATGTCCAGTTCAGTTCCGGCGATTTGGTTTTCAAAAATTCCGATTTCTGACGCAAGAGATGCTTGTTCTTGCTGTAATTTTGCAATGTTGTTTCTGTATTCTTCTATTTTTTTGTTTAATTGCCCTGCTTGCGTTCTTTTTTCGGTTATTTGTTCGTTTATAAGGTATGAATCGTCTTCTGCTAATGCGCTAAAATTCGAGCTATTTAGAATAATAGATCCAGTAAGAAAAATAGAAATCAGTTTTGTTATTTTTATGTGTTTCATTGCCAAAGTTTTTGAATTGCGTTTTGAATTCTGTGGAGCGTTTCTGTTTTTCCAATAGCCCACGCGAGTTCAAACGGCGACGGCGATTGTTCAAGACCGGATAGAGCCACTCTTAGCGGCCAAAGCACATCTCCGTTTTGATATGATTTTTGTTTTATGTACTCCTTGATTTTACTCTCTAATGCATTTATTTCAAAATCTGTTTCATTTACTGATGTTAAAAATTCGTGGATTTCCTGCAAAATCGCCTGCGCTGTGTCGCGATCTGATTTTTGCCATATTAACAGTTCAGGATTATAGTCGGGTATACTGATTGTTTTATTAATAAACAGAATAAAATCCTCTGATGTTGATGACCTTTCTTTTGATATTTCAATTAAGCGCAATACAGTTGCCTTTTCTGCTGTTTTAAGTTCATTTTCTATTAAGTTGAAAATTTCCTCTTGGCTTTTTGTTCTCAAATAATGATTGTTTAGCCAATTTAATTTTTCGATGTTCATTATGGCCCCTGTTTTGTTAATCTTTTCTAGTTCAAAAAGATCTGTAAGTTCTTGTTTTGTATAGATTTCTTGATCCCCTTTTGGATTCCATCCAAGAAGCGAGACGAAATTTATAAGCGTTTCCTGCAAATAGCCCTTGTTTAAAAAATCTTCAACAGAAACATCGCCCTGCCGCTTAGAAAGCTTGCTTTTGTCTGGATTCAAAAGAAGCGGAAGGTGCGCGAATTGCGGCGCCTGCCAACCGAATGCGTCGTACAATAACTTGTGCTTAGGTGTGCTTGGAAGCCATTCGTCTCCGCGAATCACATGCGTAATTTCCATTAGATGATCATCAACGACGCTTGCAAGATGATAAGTTGGAAAGCCGTCTGATTTAACAAGAACCTGATCGTCTATGTCCTTGTTTTGGACTGTTATTTTGCCGTGGATAATGTCATCAAATACTGTTTGGCCTTCAGGAACCAGAAAGCGAAGTACATGGCTCTCCCCTGCCTCTATACGAGTTTTTGTTTCTTCTTTGTTAAGTTTCAAACATTCTCGGTCATATTTTGGCTGCATTTTTGCAAGCTCTTGCTGGCGGCGCATAAGAGCGAGGCGTTCTTCAGAACAAAAACACGGATATGCTTTGCCAGCATCAAGAAGCTGTTTTGCGTATTGTTTGTATGTATCAAGCCGTTCTGATTGAATATATGGGCCGAAATCACCTTTTTGAGCAATTTCATTATCGGCTTTTATGTATGGACCTTCGTCAAATTCTAATCCAATGCGTGACAGCGTTTTAATAAGCGCTTCAAGCGCTCCAGGGACAAATCTGGTGCGATCAGTATCTTCTATTCGCAAAATTAGAGTGCCGTTGTTGCGGCGCGCAAAAAAATAATTGTACAAAACAGTGCGCAAACTGCCGATATGCAGATATCCAGTTGGACTTGGTGCGAATCGCACTCTGATTTTTTCGTTCATACATTGAAATTATACAGGAAATTGTCTTCTGCTTCAATGTGTTGGATGCGTAATGTTCATTTTCAAGGTTATCCACAGCATTTTGTGTAGGAGACGGAAATACCGTCTCCTACATGGTTTTTCTTGTGGTTTTTCTTGATGTCATGTCAAAAGAGCAAACAATTAGCGCAACAAAGCCAAGATTCTATCCGTTTTGCTCAATATATTCTAGGTAGCATTGTTTACAATAAATATTTCGTTCTGAAAATTCAGCGTTTTTCGCAACAATAATGCTTTTATTGCATTTTTTACATTTCGAGTCTTCAAATTTGTAGGAATTTGCTCCAAAATATAGTTTTTTCATGCGAGAAATAAAATGCTTGTTTGGTGGAAATATTTCATGCTTTTTGTAAAATTCCAGTTCTGGGCGTATATAAGCAAAGCGCCTGTTTAAATCTGGGTCAAAAATTGGCCTACCAATCCATTCATTTATATCAATATCAATTTTTTCAATGCAATCAGGAATGTCGCTTATGTTAACTGCTTCTTTTGCTAGATCCAGTTCAATTCCGGTTGCATTGTTCTCATTTGGGTTAAAAATATTTGAGCCGATCTGTTTAATTATTTTCATGTCCCCTAACATAAAAGTTCCAACTGGGGATTCTGGAATGTAACCTGTTGACCATTTTGCAGGCACATAATTTCCGTAGTCATTTTCTTCAAGCATTTTACATTTTATTTCGTCAAGTTTTTTCCAGTATTCATCTTCTGAATATTGCTTATTAAAAATACAAAAAGATTTATGGTTTAATCCAACGCATCCAAAACAATTATTGCAGGAGTAGCAACTAAAACAATATTCCAAATTTTGAGAGTCAACCACGATATTACTAAAGAGAACATTTGCAGAAGACTTTAGTGTAATTGAATAATAACAATTTGTAACACCAACACTTCCATGAACGCAATAGCACGATTCTGATGGTATATGAAACATGAATGTGCAATCGTCGCTATCGCGAAGCTTTTCTGCAAAATAACAAGATTTGCAATTAATGCTACCTTTTAGATACTCACCACTGCTTTCAATTGTGTTTTCATTAAAATTTTCCGGCCAAATTGTGTCGGTTTTCATCAGTTTAGCAAAATCGTTTAACTGTTTTTCAAATTCGCTTCTGCAAGATAAGTTAATGTTTTTTATCTGTTCATTATATTCTTGTTCTGAAAGCTGTTTATTGAAAAATATAAATTTTCTGTTCCTTAGGTTTGTTCCCCCGAAGCAATTCTCACAATTATGCGAATCAAACAAAAACGAACAGTTTATGCAGTCGGAACTTTCGCGAAGGTATTTGCAATTATGAATATTTCGTGAATGAACAATGTTGAACGAATCTGTAACAAACTTGCTTTGATAAAGTTCCGAACTTTGTTCCGCTTCAGAAGAAACGGTTGAAAACAAAACATTTTTAGATTTGCAACCAGTAACAAAATAACTATCTTGATCACCAACAGAAGTCATTGCGATTGATCGAATCGGTTGTACCATGTTTCGCGATGCCAGAAATGGTATCTCTAATAATAATTTGTGAAATTGTTCAAGAACTGGTGTGTTTGAATTAATCTCATAATTAATTTGGCTAAAGTCACAAGAATACCAGTCATTATCGGTCATAACTTTGTAACCAGTTGATGGGTGTATGTATGTAAGTAGTGGTTTTCCGGTTCGTGAATCTTTATTCCACCACCACTGCACTCCTATTCCCCATGCATAAGTTAAACAAGCCCGTGTGTATGGTGACACCGTTGCTGGCGGCACATTAATCTTTTTGTACCACGCGATTTCCTCCTCGTCCATGAACCATTTTTCGCCCGTAAGAGCGCAAACTCGCTCGCTCGGCTTTGTCGCGTCGAGAATGGCTTTGACTTTGGAATCGTAGTTTGGGGTGTGGGACATAAGAATTATGATTGTATATTAGCGCGAGCCGCTAAGGCAAACGGATAAAAGTATTTTTCAAGATCTTTCAGATTTGTGTTGTAATCATGACCGCCATGCACGCCGTCGGCAAAGACATCTTTTGCTATGCCAATTTCTTTAAGCCGTTTTTTTTCTATCCAGCGCGGATCAGCAAGCGTCAGATCAAAAAGTTCAAGGGCTCGATCAACGGCTCCGTTAAATAATTTTTCATCTCTCCCCTGCCAATTTGCGGCTCGGCCGACTTCGCTTCCGATGTTGCCAAGCTGTTCCATTAAAGTCAGCTTATGCCAACGGCCGGCTGCCAAGTCGCTATGTATAGCCGGCATAAATTATTTCTTTATAAGATTATTAACGACAGCAATTATTTTTTCTCGTATTGCCTCGTTTTCGACTCCGCGCGAACGATTATTTTGTTTTGGCCTGATATTTATCATTGAATCAAATTCAAGCATTTTTTCCTCAGGTAAATCAACATAAATGTTTATTCCCCAAAGATCATTTTGCTCTGAACCGGATTCAAGCAGTAACGCCTCCTCATCCGCGTGAAGTTCGCCGCCAACAGCCATGATTTCTTTTTTTATATCAACGACTGCTTTTACAAAGTCGCCAAAAGTGTTTTCAGCATGAATTGCTACTTCCTGCTTATCTACAGGATTTTGTATTATGACTATTTCATTAATCATATAGCTTGCATTTTATAAAAATTAAAGGAAATACGCAAACCGCGTCAAAGATTCGCTTGTATCGTTTTGGTTCGCGCCAGAGGCGCCAGAGCCATTCAATCCCAGCTCTTTGCATCAAGATCGGCGCGCGAGGTACTGTTCCGGCCATAAAATCTATTGCGCCGCCGACGCCTGCTGCTATTTTTACGCTTGGAAGTTTTGATAAATTATTGTGTATCCATTGTTCTTGTTTTTCGTGGCCAAGAGAAACCGTGAGTATGCTTGGCTTAAAATTGTTAATTTGTTGGACAACTTCTGTGTTTGACTCGAATTCCCCTGTTATAGGATTGAATCTTCCGCCGGCAATACCGATTACCTCAATGCCTTGAAAATTTTTACGCAATGCTTCTGCTGCCTTTTCTGCAACCCCTTTACCTCCTCCGAGCAATAAGATCCTCTTTCCTTGCGCAAAAGCGATTTGAGAAAGTTCGCTCACAAGATCGTTCCCTGTTATTCTTTCTTTTAATGGGCCGTTTTTTACAAAACGCGACGCAATCATCAGTCCGACTCCGTCCGGGATTGAAAGATCGGCGTTGTTGAGCACTGATGAAAAATCTTGTTTATTGCGTGAAGCGACTATCATTTCTGGATTTGGAGTAACAATAAAATGTTGATTGTTTGAATTTAAATATTGTAATATAAAATCACGCAACATTGCGCGGCTTATATTGCTTATTATTATTCCGCAAATTTTGATCGTATCCATATTCAAAATATTCAACTGACTAAAAACGCATACTTCGTTTTGCACGCGTTCAATTTAATATTCGACATGATCTGGTATGTTTATTGCAAAAATAACCTAAGTATTGTCGAATTTTAACATTTTTTTCTTATTTTCGCTAGTATTTAAACAGAAGAGCCGCACCCGAGAGAGCGACCCTTCTGGATCGTTTCATCAGACGCGGCTAGGGCCAGCTAGCAGACTGGCCGAGAGCTAGAGCGTGGCTATGGTATGAGGATCGCGGCTGGGCCAGCATCGCCGAAGTAGTGGTCAAGACAGCTGTAGTATTGGCCCCACTGGTTGTTGAGAAAGCGCAGGGACCGAACATACAGACCACCAATAGAATCACTATAGATGGTGCCACAGAAGTGAATAACCAAGGTTTGACCCAACTCATCCTGCTTCCACGACTCGGGTATGAGGTTCGTGTTGGCGAGGAGGTGTTCCAGGACATTAGCAGGGAGAGCCACTGTTTGGTTTTTAAGCAGCTTGAGCAACTTTCTGCCGATGATTTGCTTCCCGTTCTTCTGGCTACCGTCGAGGTGGAGCGCGACCTTTGACGGGTCGAATTCAAGTTCCCCGCGCACCCGGCACTTGGGCTGATCCTTTGCTCTGATCTCCAAATCGCCCGGGCAGTACGGAGCAGCATCGCAGTCGATTAGGGTCTGGAATTTCGGATCGTTGAGCATTCCTGTCCGCATCGACTCGAGCACTCTTGGGTTCCTGTTGAGCTTGAGGATGTCTTCGAGTGTGAATCCCGCTTTTTGGAGATTGAGGAAGAACTGCATTTCATCGCCGCGCGTAAGTCGCGCGAGGCTATTGGGGCTTGCCATGCGGCTGA
>AMFJ01034718.1_pt1 | contig 18142 bp, 18 predicted proteins | sample 427208 | NCBI WGS metagenome assembly AMFJ01 (sample SAMN02954298, study PRJNA114691) | groundwater metagenome | biome: aquatic; feature: subsurface aquifer; material: sediment; isolation source: subsurface aquifer sediment | place: USA: Rifle, CO | collected 2008-08
AATATAAGGCGGTTTGAAAGAGTCCAATAATAAAACCTAAAACCCCGCCGATCAGCTCTATAAAAACAAATTCTTTTTTCATGATAGTGAAAATAATTTCCTCCAGTTTTTCACTGGAAAAAGACTCGACTTTTTCTTTGACAATTTGATGCACGTCAATGGATTCATGTAATTCCTGCCCCAATTTTTCTATCATAATATTTACAATGGCTTTCAGTTCAACCAGTAAAGCTTCTTTTACGGTTCTTATGAGGGTAGTGTTCATAAACATTTGCAACATCGGAAAGGATTTTATTAATTTGTCTTTCAGAAATTTATCTATGTGGTTTTCAAGTTCTTTTATTACTTCAGGGGAATTGGCTCTTTCTTTTAATTTTATTTTTATGTCTTCTATGGAAAATAATTCACTGGAAACAATCTGACCGAGTTTTTCAGCCAGGTTCTTTTGTCTTTTTGGAAACACTCCCTGAATTTTAAAGAAAAATATTCTGATTTCTTTTCTTGGATGGAAAAGCATTTTAACCGCGATATAATTGGTTATCCAGCCAATTAATGCGCCTATGAACGGAAATAAGTAAATTGTGATGTTCTGATTCATATCTTTTAAAATGAATTATTTTGTTTTAAATAAAAAGGAATTGCAGTTCTTCACATAATGTTTTGGAGGCTTTAATAACATTATTTCTTACAAATTCAAGAGTTTTTTCATTTGCGTGGTCGGATACAATCTTAAATGCGAAAAATGGGATATTAAAAGATTTTGCAACCTTAGCTAAAGCGAAACACTCCATGTCAACTACTTCTCCACCTAAAGAAATTACCTGATTCCGATGTTCTTCTGTCAACACCGGCTGATCCCCGGTGACTAATACGGCGGATTTAAATTTACCGGGATAAACAGAATTTAAATTTATAAAATTATTTTTTTTGGGAGAATATGCATCCCCTTCAATTACTTTTGAAACTTCAAATATTGAAAAAACAGGAATATCTTTTTTTACTGCACCGCAAATGCCTATATTAATAATTCTATCATATTGATTGTCCTGCAGTTTTTTCATTAACGATATTGCAGAGTTTAATTTACCATAACCTGTAATTAATGTATCGTTGCGCAATAGAATATTATCAGCTAATTGGTTTTCAATTTTTGATGCGAATGTTATAATTGTTTTCATGTTTAAAAAAGATTGTTATATATGTTTTGCAAAATTTGTTTTTAATTATTTTCACTAATAAAAGTTATATAATTATAAAAATATAAATGAGCAATAATTATTCAGTAATAGCCCAAAAAATATCTTATAAAAGTGGTTTTAAAAAAATCATTAATGATATATCTCTGGCAGTTCTTAAGAACGAATATGTCGGCATTATAGGCGGTAGCGGTTCCGGTAAGACTACGTTGTTAAATTGCCTGAGTACAGCAAAAGAGATTTCTTCAGGCAAAGTTTTATTAAACGGCATTTCTTCTGAAGAGACAGAAAAAATAAGACAATTCATAGGTTATGTTCCTCAGGAGGACATAGTTCACTCTTCCTTAACTGCCGAACGGGCTTTATATTTTTCGTGCATGTTAAGGATTAACGAAAACAAGGACGACAAGGAAATTGAAGCAAAAGTTAATTCTGTTTTAACTTTACTTGAACTTGCAGAGCATAAGGATAAAAAAATAAGCAAACTTTCAGGCGGACAGCGAAAGCGTGTTAATATAGGCTTGGAGCTTTTGCATTCCCCTGATATTTTTTTTCTGGATGAACCCTCATCCGGTCTTGATCCATTGCTTGAAAAGCAATTAATGGTTTTTCTTAAAAATCTAACCAAAGATGGACGGACAATTTTTGTTTCCACTCATCTAATGCAGAATATTAATTTATTTGATTTGATAATATTTATACATAAAGGACAAATGGTTTATTTTGGTCCGGTTAATTATATAAAAGATTATTTTCAAGTTAACGATTACGTAGATATATTTGAAAAGGTTTCTAAAAATACGCCTGAAGCTTTGGCATCGGTTTTTCTGAAATCCGGAATTTATAACAGTTTTCTTTTAAAGAGAATAAATGAAATTCAAAGCATTTAATAAACGACAATACGAGGTTTTGGCTGAAAGATACTATGAATGTCTTTTCGGAAATTTAACTTCTTTATTGTGGATGATAGGGCAGGCGCCGATAATTGCTCTTTTAATAGTTCTTCGCTGGAAAACGCTTCAACCAACGGAATCTTTGTATTTCGTCATATCCTTAAGCGCCGTATGGTTTGGATGTATTAATTCCTGCGGTGAAATAGCAAAAGAGAAAAGTATTTTAAAAAGAGAAAAATTGTTTGGTATAAATATGTTTTCATATCTTTTATCTAAAGTTAAAATTCTAAGTATAATAGGACTTATTGAAACCGGGCTTTTTACTTTCATTTTAAACAATCAAATTGATTTGGATGTGAACCTTATATCTTTTTATTTCCCTTTGTTTGGACTTTATTTTTCCGGAATGGCTATGGGACTTTTTATATCTAGGTGGTGCGGTTCGGTTGTGAATGCAATTATCACGGTGCCCGTTATGATTATTCCTCAGATTGTATTTTCGAAATTTGTGCTTCCATTGGATACATTAAAAGGCATTTCCGTACAAATCGAAAAAATAATGATTGTAAAATGGGGATTTGAGGCTATAAAGTATTCTTGCATAAGTAAGATGGTTTTTGGGGATTACCTTTATTCTTTATTTTTTTTAATTTTAATTGGTATTGTCTTTCTTATTTTAACATTAATTCATTTGTGTTTTGTTGAGGACTAGAAAAATGAAAAAATCAACATTTACTTTATTATTAGTCTTAATAATTCTCGGAGGATACTTATTCAGCTCAACTAAAGACGTTAAATCTTATTTGTTGTTTTTTCTTTCCAAGGATAAAAAAATATTATGTGAAAAAGTTTTGTCTTTTCTGGAAGATATAAAATTCAAAGATTTTATAAGTGCAGCAAAATATCATTCATTGGATGATCAAAAAAAAGTAAATATTCCTGTTTTGATTGAAAGTTTGTTTCATATTAAGCCTGAATTTCTGGATATTATGGATTATAAAATACTGGAAACTTCTCTGGATTCATCGGGTAAAAGGGCACGGATTAAGGCAAAATCTAGGATTAAAGTTCTAAATACCAGCGAAATTCGAACGCCGGAAATAATATTCTATTTTCATAAGGTTGGTGACCAGTGGTACATGGAACTAGAATCATCGCTGCATTGAGAAATAAAAAATAAAAGAAAAAAATAAAAAAAATACTTGTAAGCCTTATTAATTTGTGTTAGTTAACCCGCTCATTTTTACAGAATGCTATTTTGTGTAGAAATTTCAATGTTGAGGTTTCTATCAGATAAAAACTAAAAAAGTTTGTGGTGAAAGCAAAAGCTGTCACAGTGACTAATTTAATTAAAGGAGTTTTGAAGTGGGATCATACGAAGCGTTATTTATATTAACTCCAGAAATCGATGGAGAGATGCTTGAAAAGGAAATCGATTACTTAAAAAATGAAATAGTAAAGCTTTTGGGAGAAATTTCCGAATCAAAGCTTTTGGGAAAAAGAAAGCTTGCTTATTCAATTAAGAAAATGACAGACGGTTTTTATTTGTTAATAAATTTTACATGTAAACCTGATGTTATCGATAAGCTTTTAAAAAGGATAAAGCACGATCTCAACGTTTTAAGAGTTGGTATTTTTAAGAAAGATTCATTTTCCATCAGTGAAATAAGAGATTAATTTTATGGTAAATTTAAATAAAGTTTTTGTAGCCGGTAATTTAACCAGAGATCCTGAAGTAAGATATACACCTAACGGGCAGGCGGTTGGCGGAATTGATTTGGCAATAAATAATTTTTATCTTGCGAAAAACGGCGAGAAAAAAACAGAAACTGTTTATGTTCATGTTGTGGTTTGGGGAAAGCAAGCTGAGACTGCTAAAACTTACCTGAAAAAGGGAGCTTCTATTTTAGTGGAGGGCAGATTGCAGCTTGATAGTTGGGAAACCAAAGATGGTGAAAAGCGCTCCAGATTAAAGATTGTTGCATTAAGAATTCAATTTTTGAAAACGACCGGAAGCGCTGTTCCCGGAAAAGATAATAGTGAAGTTTTAGATTCTGAAAATATAAATGAAGTTAATGAAGGTTCAATGTTTGTGGAAGAGGATGATGTTCCTTTTTAAGTTTTAATATTAGGGAGATGTTAATAAAACAATGGTTAAAATAATAAAAAATAAAAGAAAAAAGAAGATTATTCGAAAGAAAAAGTGTAAGTTCTGCGCCAATTCAATTGTAGGAGTTGATTACAAAGAAGTTGGTAAATTAAAGAAATTTGTTACCGAGCGCGGAAAAATCATCGGAAGAAAAATAACCGGTAATTGTGCAAAACATCAGAGACAGTTAAGCAACTCTATAAAGCGTGCGAGAGAACTTGGTTTACTTCCTTTTACAGGTGAATAATCATCTATAAAGAATTACAAAGATAGGAGAAGAACTGTGGAAATTATTCTGGAAAAAACTATTGCTAAATTGGGTCTGGTTGGAGAAGTAGTAAAAGTATCCGACGGATATGCCAGGAATTTTCTTTTACCAAAGAAATTAGCTGTAAGAGCAACCAAACACAATGTTACTTTGGTTGAAAAACGAATTAAAGCTATACGAATTCAGGAATTAAAAGAAAGAGAATTGGCTGAAACTCTGAAGAAACAGATTGAAGGTTTAAGTGTTAATATTGAAGTAAAAGCAAGTGATGACGGCAAGCTGTTTGGTTCAGTCACTGAAAAGGAAATTTCACAGGCTTTACAGGAAAAAGGATTTGATATTGACAAGAAAAATATTCTTCTTGATGAACATATTAAGTTTTTAGGTGTTGTTAACGTTAAATTACGTTTGCATGCATTAGTTGAAACTGAAATTAAAGTTTGGGTAATACGAGAATCTGACTCTGACCAATGACAGTAAGTAATGAAGCTTTACTTAAATCAGGTGCAAGAGAAATTCCACATAATATAGAAGCCGAAAAAAGTGTTTTGAGTGCAATGACGCTTTCACTGGATGCCTGCGGAGATGCTCTTCAGACACTGAAAACAGAAAGCTTCTATAAGCTTGAACACAAAGCAATATTCGAGGCCCTTCGGGATCTCTTTGAAAAAAATCAACTTGGTGATCTTGTAATTCTGGAAGATCACCTTTCTAAACAGGGAAAACTCGAATCTGCCGGCGGCACTAATTATATTTCTGAAGTTATAAACTATGTAACAACTTCGGCGAATATTGAATATTATCTTAAAATTATCAATGAAAAAGCCCTTTTTAGAAGTTTAATCGAAGCCACTACTTCGATAATCACCGACGGTTATAAGCAGCAGGTTGAAGTATATGATTTGATTGATCAGGCTGAAAAGAAAATTTTTGAAATCGCTCAGCATAAAATTAAACGCGACTTTATCCCGATAAAAGATTTAATCAGAAACAGCGTTGAAAAAGCCGAGCAATTATTGAATTTAAAAGAATCCGTAACCGGTCTTGAAACAGGTTTCAAGGATTTGGATCAAAAGACATTAGGTTTGCAGAAATCCGATATGATTGTATTGGCTGCGAGACCTTCAATGGGAAAGACAGCCCTTGCGCTTAATATTGCAGAATATGCAGCCGTGAAGCTAAAAGCCCCGATTGGAATATTTAGTCTTGAAATGTCAAAAGACCAATTGGTTTTCCGATTATTGTGTTCCAATGCAAAAGTCAGCATGCAGAAATTACGCGCCGGTTTTATTTCAAAAAAAGACGGGATAGATCTTCAGCTTGCGGCCGGCAGGCTTGCTGAAGCGCCTATATATATTGATGATTCTGCAGGTTTGAGCATAATGGAACTAAGAGGTAAAGCAAGAAGACTTAAAGCAAAATCAGACTGTAAATTATTGGTTATCGACTATCTTCAACTTTTGACATCAAGTTCATCATCCAACGACGGCAGGCAAAATGAAATATCAGAAATATCAAGATCCATAAAAAGTCTTGCCAGGGAGCTGGATATTCCTATAATAATACTTTCTCAGTTAAACCGTGCCGTTGAGCAAAGGGCGGATCATAGACCGATGCTTTCTGACTTAAGAGAATCCGGTGCTATTGAGCAGGATGCCGACGTGGTTTTACTTTTGACCAGAAGAGAATATTATAATCCCGAGGATGACCCCGGGACGGCAGATTTGATTTTAGCTAAGCAAAGAAACGGTCCCACAGGCGATATTAAATTACAGTGGAACAGCGAATTTACACGATTTGAGAACCTTCTCCATTCACAGGGAGAAAATTATCAAGGAAGCGGAGAATAATGTGATAAAATTATTTAAATTTAAACTTACTGTTTTGATGTTAATTGTTTTTGTATTTAACAATACTACTTTCTTATATTCACAGGAAGAAGAGATGCCTTTAATTGATGATGTTGTAATTGAAGGAAACAGTTATGTAAATACCAGTCTGATTAAGAAACAGTTAAGAACACGTCCCGGAAATAAATTCAATAGAATTGATATAAATAATGATATAAAGGCTTTATATCAAATGGGAAGTTTTACAAATATTGATGTTGATATTGTTGAGAAAGATAAGGATGGAAAATTTAAGGTAATATTTATTATTTCAGAGAAACAGAAAATCAACGAAGTAAAATTCAAGGGTAACAAGAAAATAAGCAAAAGAACCTTAAAGAAAAAGATAGAGTCGGATGATTTGAAGCTTTTGAATGAGAAGTCTATTGCAAAAGATGTTACTGAAATCAAGAAAGCATATGAAGAAAAAGGTTATATGCAAATTGAGGTAAACGAAGAAATAGTTAAGAATGATGAAGGAACTCTGGATATTGTATTTAATATAAAAGAAGGAAAAAAGGTCAAGATTAAGAAAATTAATATAATTGGTACAAAAGGTGTAAAAGAGAAAAAAGTACTTAAGATTTTAAAAACCAAGAAAAAGGGAATACTTGGTCTCTTTAGAAGCGGTAAGTATAAGGATGAAGAGTTTGTTGAAGATTTAGAAAGAATCAAAGCTTTTTATTATCAGGAAGGATATATAGACATTAAAGTTGAAAATGTCGAAAAGACACTTGTTGAAGATAACAAGCGATTAATTATCGATATTACAATAAACGAAGGTTTGTTGTATAAAGTTAACTCGATTGATGTAGAAGGAAACAAGAATTATAAAAAAGAAGAATTAATTGGGAAAACTGCACTAAAGCCGGGAGAAACATTTCTTCCAAAAAATCTTCAGAAAGATTTGAAGCAGGTAAAAGATGTATATCTGAAGAATGGATACATTGATGTGGCGGTTAATTATTCAACTCTTTCTGAAAATGATCCTCAATTGCTCAATATAGTATTTAATGTAAAAGAAAATGAAATTGCCTTTGTGAATCAGGTCAAAGTACTTGGTAATCAGAAAACCAAAGATATTGTCATAAGACGGGAGTTGAATGTGAATCCCGGTGACAAGTATGACGGGGTTAAAATGGAAGTTGCTCAGAAGAGACTTGCAAATCTGGGATTATTTAAATCAGTTGATGTGTACGCAGACCCTACTACAAAAGATCCGAGCAGAGACCTTTTTATTGAGGTTGAAGAAGACCGGACCGGAGAGCTGGGATTTGGTGCCGGCTATAGTTCAGTTGATAATCTGATTGGTTTTATTGAACTAAGTCAGGGAAATTTTGATATATTTAATTTTCCTTCATTCACGGGTGATGGTCAGAAATTACAATTAAGATCTGAATTTGGAAGCAGAAAAGAAGAGTTTTCAATCAATTTTACTGAACCCTGGCTTTTTAACAGACGGTTACTTTTTGGAACTCAATTATTCACAAGAACAAGAGAGTACACAAATTCTGATTTTACCGAAGACAGAAAAGGTGTTTCTTTCAGACTTGCAAAACCCGTATTTAAATATACCAGAGCAGAACTCAGATATTCTTTTGAAAATGTGGAAATATTGAATGTGGATGATACTGCATCTGAGTATTTAAGAGCTCAGGAAGGTGAAAGAGATGTTGGAAAAATTGGATTGAAATTTACAAGAGATGTCAGGGATTCATTTTTCAACGCAACCCAGGGTTCAAAATTAACATGGGATATGGAAGTTGCAGGCATTGGCGGCGATATTGAATATTACAAATCGCTTGTAAGTTCTGATTTGTATTTTAATCCCTTATTTGACAACGTTTTAATTGCATCTTTGAAGATAGGCGGAATGAAAGAATATGGCGCTTCGGAAGATGTTCCGATTTTCGACCGTTTTTTTCTCGGTGGGGCATGGTCTGTGAGAGGATTTGAATATAGAGATTTAGGTCCTCATGACGAATTAGGTGAACCATTGGGCGGTAAGTTTATGTACTATGGAACATTTGAATATTTGATACCGATAATAGAACAGTTTAAGTTTGCTACTTTCTATGATTTTGGGAATCTTTATGTATCCTATCAGGATACTGATTTTGGAGAAATAAACACTTCTTTCGGTATGGGTTTAAGGATTCTTCTTGATGCAAGAATTCCTTTAAGATTTGATTATGCCTGGCCGATGACGACTGATGAATATCATGAAGGTGACGGGGGAGAATTCACTTTTGATATAGGTCAGAGATTCTAAGGTGCGATTTTTTTGCGATAATATTTTATTTTTATTGTAATTAAAAAAATGACGTTGCTAATATTTATGCTTGCAATAAGTTGTAGATAATAAAAAAATATTTTTTTAATTTGAATCCATTAATAATAATTGTTATACTTTTTAGCACTTTTTTAAAAGGATAGGCGGGATACCAACATTGGAATTCCTTAAGTAATTTTTAATGTAATAATATGGAGATTATAATTATGTTTAGTTTACGTAAAAGTTTTTTGTTATTAGTATTTAGCGCATTTATGTTTGGAAGTTTAAGCGCAGAAGAAATGAAGATTGGATATGTTGATTTTGAAAAAGTTTTTAATTCTTACAGTAAAACAAAAGAAGAAAATCAGAAATTACAAAGATTAAAGGAAGAAAAAGAAAAATCAGCGCAGCAGTTTATAGATGAAGTTAATAAATTAAAAGCAGAAGCTGAGATTCTATCCGACGAATCCAAGAGACAAGCAGAGAAACAGATTAGAGACAAACTAAGAACATTAAGGGATTTTACTGATGATTCAAAAAAAGAATTATTGGATGAAAGAAATGTTATTTTTCAGAAGATCACAGATGAAATAAGAACTTTGATTGCTGCTAAAGGAAAAAAGGAAAGTTTTACATTAATTTTAGATGATAAGGCGCTTTTTTATAAGCAATCAGCTTTTGATTTGACAGAAGAAATAACAGAACTTCTCAATGATGAAACTAAAAGAAATGAATTGTTGGCTTCAACTGCAGAGAAACAGTAATTGATTGGTTAAGAAAATAGGTGTTAAGGTGTAGTTTACATTTTTATACCTGATTTAATTTTAATGAAAATGAATTATTTTTAATAAAGAAAATAAATATGACAATAAAGACAGTTGCGGAAATAGCAAAGTTGGTTAATGGTGTTATAATTGGTGATAAGGATGCTAAAATACATGGAATTTCCAGCATAAAAAATGCAAAGGAAGGGCATCTGGTTTTTATTGCAAATAAAAAATATTTATCCTTTTTAGAATCAACAAAAGCAACGGTAATTCTGGTTGATCGAAATTTAGAGGTGGATACAGATAAGACTATAATAAAAGTGGATAGTGCTTCTAAAGCTTTAAATAAAATAATTGTTGAATTTTTTTATGAAGAAGAGGTTTATGAGCGTGTAATTTCTGAAAAAGCCTTTATATCAAAGACTGTGGTTATTGGAAAAAATGTTTGCATTCAAAATTTCTGCAATATTGAAGACAATGCCAAAGTTGGCGACAATTCGATAATTCAGGCGGGTGTTTATCTTGGAAAGAATTCTACAATCGGAACTAACTGCATAATTTACCCTAATGTTACAATATTGAAAAACGTCACAATAGGAAATAATGTTATTATTCATAGCGGAACGGTTATTGGTTCGGATGGATTTGGCTTTGAACTTGATGAAAATAAAATTGTGAAAATATTGCAAATAGGCGATGTTGTGATTGAAGATGATGTTGAAATAGGTTCAAATGTTTCAATTGACAGAGCGAGATTTGACAAGACAATAATAAAACGAGGTGTAAAAATTGACAACCTTGTTCATATAGCGCATAATGTTGAAGTTGGTGAGAATTCAATGCTGTTAGGTCAAAGTGGCATAGCAGGAAGCACTATTGTAGGCAAAGGGGTTATACTAGCCGGGCAATCAGGATTAAATGGTCATATTACAATAGCGGATGGTGTTATTATTGCCAGTAAATCAGGTGTTACAAAAGATATTACTGAAAAGATGGTTGTAGCCGGGTATCCTGCATGTGAGAACATGAAACATAAGAGAATAAACGGATATATAAACCGACTGCCGGATTTATCCAGAAAAGTAAACTTACTTGAAGAAAAATTATTAATGATTGAAAGTCTTTTATCAAAGAAAGAGTAAATAAGTTGAAAACTCAAAAAACAATATCAAAAAGAGTATCAGTTTCAGGCATAGGGGTACATACAGGATCCAAGTCAACAATGACATTTGTTCCGGCCCCGCCAAATTCAGGAATTCAGTTTGTCCGCGTAGATCTTCCTACAAAACCTGCTATTAAAGCCGGTATTGAAAGTGTTGTTGAAACTGCAAGAGGTACAATTCTTGGAAATGGCATAGCAAAAATTCATACTGTTGAGCATGTTATGGCTGCTTTATGGTCATTTGGTATAACTAATATTTCAATCGAACTTGATGCTGAAGAACCTCCTGTTTTGGATGGGTCTTCCAAAGAATTTGTTGAAATGCTTGCTAATTCGGGTATCGTAGATCAGACAATTCCCACATCATATTTTAAAGTAAAAGAAGCTATTAATGTTTGTGAAAATGGTGCTTTTATTTCCGTATTACCATACAATGGTTTTAAGGTCTCATATACATTAGATTATGATCATCATCTTGTGAATACTCAATTTGCAAGTTTTGATTCAAGCAAGGATAATTTTGAGAAAGAAATTTCTTCCTGCAGGACATTTTGTTTTTATCATGAAGTGGCTTCTTTGATGGACAAAGGACTGATTCAAGGCGGTTCGCTGGATAATGCCGTTGTTATTGGTGATGAAGCAATCTTAAGCAAAGAAGGTTTGCGTTACGATAATGAATTTGCAAGGCATAAGATTTTAGATTTGATTGGAGATCTTTATCTTCTTGGTATTAGAATTGAAGGACATATAATCGCGGTAAAATCCGGACATTCGCTTAATGTAAGCCTGGCGCGCTTACTCAGAGATAAATGCAAAGGAATGGAATGCGTAACACCGAATAATAAGAATGCGATTACTTTAAATATCGAGCAAATTAAGAAAGTTTTACCACACAGGTATCCATTTCTGTTGGTTGACAGAATAACTGAAGTTTCGAATGAAGGCGCCAAAGGAATTAAAAATGTCAGTGCAAATGAAGAATTTTTTAATGGACATTTCCCAGGCGAGGCTTTAATGCCGGGTGTGTTGCAGATAGAAACCATGGCACAGGTTGCCGGGGCAAGTTTTTTGTATTTAAATGAAATAAAAGGAAAAATGGCTATACTTGCAGGAGTGGAAAATGCGAGATTTAGAAAACCGGTAAAACCCGGGGATCAGCTTTTGATTGAAGTTACCTATGGGAAATTCAAAAAATCTGTGGGAAGAGCTTCAGCTCTTATAAAAGTTGATGATAAAATAGTTTCAGAGGCAGAATTAATATTTGCATTATTAGAGGTAGCACAATGATACACAAAACCGCAATAATAGATAAAAAAGCAAAGATAGAAAAAGATGTCGAAATCGGTCCGCATGTAATAATAGGACCCAATGTAATCATTCATTCAGGCGTTGTAATTCAGCATCATGCCTGTGTTGATAATCACACAGAAATACACAATGACGTGAATATTTTTCCGTTTGCATCCGTGGGCTCTGATCCCCAGGATTTAAAGTTTAAAAAAGGCGATGAAGCATATTGTACCGTCGGGAAAAGAACTGTTATAAGAGAGTTTGTTACCATAAATGCCGGCTCCAAGAAAGATCACATAACACAAATTGGCTCTGACTGTCTTTTAATGGCTTATTCTCATCTTGGTCATAATGCTGTAATCGGCAACCATGTGATAATTGCCAATGTTGGAACTCTGGCCGGTCATGTGCATATTGATGACAATGCTATAGTTGGCGGACTTGTGGGAATACATCAATTTGTGAAAGTCGGGAAGATGGTTATTGTCGGAGGGTGTTCAAAAGTGGTAAAAGATATACCTCCTTTCATGCTTGCAGACGGCAATCCGGCTGAAGTAAGAGGAATTAATAAAATAGGTCTTAGAAGGCATAATTACACGACAAAACAGTCTGCAGCGATAAAAGATGCATATAAGATACTTTACAGAAGTAAATTGACCAGACCGCAAGCTTTAAAAAAACTTCAAGATTTAACAGAAGAAATTCCTGAAGTCGGAGATATATTGGATTTTATAGCAAAATCAAATAGAGGTATTACAAAGGGTTAAATATGAAGAATCTTGGTATAATAGCAGGTAGCGGAGATTTTCCGATTTTGGTTGCAGAAGGTGCAAGAAAATGCGGAATTGAACAAATTGTTGTAGCCGCCTTAATTGGCGAAACAAAAAAAGAAATTGAATTTGTAGCCGATGTTGTGGTCTGGATTGAAATCGGACAGCTAAATGAAGTAATTCATTGTTTTAAGACAAACGGCTGCGAATCAGTTGTGATGGCAGGCCAGATTACCCCTACAAAACTTTTTTCAAAATTAAAACTTGATTTAAGAATGGCTCAGGTTTTAGCCAGAGTAAAATTTCGAGGTGCAGCCCCGTTGTTTGGCTCAATTGCAGAGGAATTGGAAAAAGACGGATTAAAAATAATGGATTCAAGCACCTTTGTAAAGCCACACATGGCAATTGAAGGCTGCATGACAAAAATAAAACCGACTGAGGAGCAGATGATTGACATCAAAAAAGGCAGAATGCTTGCCAGAGCAATTGCGGACCTTGATATTGGTCAGACAATTGTAATGAAGGAAGGAGCCGTAGTTGCCGTTGAGGCCATAGAAGGCACAAACCAGACAATCATGCGTGCAGGGCAGCTTGCAGGTCCGGGAGCCATAGTTATTAAAGTGATGAAATCAGGACATGATTTCAGATTTGATATTCCCGTTATAGGCAAAGAAACTCTCAAAGTAATGAAAGATGCCGGTGCAAAGATTCTGGTTCTTGATAAGGACGGCGCCATAATGATTAATATGGAACAGGTACTTAAGATTAGCGATGATTATGGCATATCAATTGTTGGTATGTAATTTTTTTCTGATGTGACTGGAATTCCCTGGTACATTCTTTAAACAAATAATAGTGGAGATTTTTACGTGAAAAAACCAATAAAGGTTGCAGTAATAGGGGTGGGGCATCTTGGAAAACATCATGCAAGAATATATAGCCAATTATCTTCAACTGAGTTGGTATGCGTTGTAGATGTGGACGAAAAAAACGGAAAAAAAATTGCAAAAGAGTTTAATGTTCCGTTTGTAAACGATTACAAGTCAATTATTGATAAGGTAGATGCCGTTTCTGTTGTTGTTCCAACCGTGCTTCATTATGAAATTACTAAATTCTTTATTCAGCACGGAATTCATGTTCTGGTAGAGAAACCTGTTACAAATCTTGAAGAGCAAGCAGCTGACCTCGAAAAAATTGTAGCAAACAACAATGTTATTTTACAGGTAGGGCATATTGAAAGATTCAATCCGGCGTGGCTTGCGGTTCAGGAAAAAATAATTAATCCCAGATTTATTGAAATTCACAGACTGGCACCTTTTAAGAACAGAAGCATGGATGTGGGTGTTGTGCTTGATTTAATGATACATGATATCGATATTGTTCTGACTATCGTCAATAAAAAGATTACCGACATAAGAAGTTCAGGCGTTGCAGTACTGGGAAAACATGAAGATATCGTAAACTGCAGATTGGAATTTGAAGGCGGATGCGTTGCAAATATAAATGCCTCAAGAATAAGTTCAAAGGAGCTTAGAAAAATCCGTATTTTCCAGCCGCATTGTTACATGACATTGGATTATAAGAATCAAAGCGGTGAATACTATGAACTTAAAGGTGGAAAGATTAAGCAAAAAACCATTAAGACATCAAAAGATGAACCTTTAAAGATTGAATTAACTGATTTTATTCGCTGTGTCAATGAATCGGCAACCCCGAAGGTTTCTATATCTCACGGAAAATTAGCCTTGTCAGCCGCATTAAAAATCTTAAAACAAATCAAAAACTAATGACTGATTCTATGCATAGGAATTTCAAGAATGAGATTTCCGAATCTGATAAGAAGAAGGAAGCTCGAAGCGAAGCTGATTGCCGTAACGCAGTGACTCATTTAAATTCTTCCGTATTTATAATGTGCGGAGAACAGTCTGCTGATATGCACGGCGCATTACTGGCAAAACACCTGATGTCGTTAAATAAGTCTTTAAAAATCTCAGGTATTGGCGGAAAATGTTTAAAAGAATCCGGAGTGGAAATTATAAGAGACAACGCTGATTTGGCAGTTGTCGGTTTTTGGGAAGTAATAAAACAATATTCAAAATTCAAACAACTCCTTAATTATGTTGTTAATTATATAAAAGAAAAATCAATTGATGTTGTCATTCTTATAGATTATCCGGGATTTAATTTAAGAGTTGCAAAAATGCTTTTCGGGTCTAAAACCAAAGTGGTTTATTATATTACCCCGCAAATATGGGCCTGGGGAAGAGGACGGCTGGAAATCTTAAGAAAATATATTCATCATGCAATTGTAATATTTGAATTTGAAAAAGAATTTTATAAAAAAGAAGGCATAAGCGTTAGTTTTGTAGGCCATCCTTTAATGGACAAATTTAATATGAATCTATCTACAAAAGAATTAAGAGATTCTATCCCGATTAAAGATGGAAATCCAGTCATAGCTTTTTTACCCGGAAGCAGGAAATTGGAAATTGAGAGACTTTTACCAATATATCTTGATGTTTATAAAAGATTAAAAGCAAAGAATCCAAATTTGAATTTTGTTGTTTCTGCTGCTTCACAGGAGAGATTTGATGAAATTTCTTTCATCGTAAATAATTATTCCGAAAAAAACAATATCGAGCCGATTCCTGTAAGTGCCGTTGATGTAAATCAAATAATAAAAGAATCTACGCTTGCGGTAGTGGCTTCGGGAACAGTTACATTGCAGACTGCATTGTATTTCAAACCAATGATTGTAGTGTATCGAATACAGGCTTTTTTTTCTTATTTCATGAAGACATTTTTAAAAACAAGATTTATTTCGCTGGTCAATATCGTGGGTGATGAGGAAATTGTTCCTGAATTGATTCAATACGAATGTAACTCAGATAATATAATTGAAAAAATCAACCGGTTTCTGGAAGATAAAGATTATTATAACATGGTGTCAAAAAAATTACAGGTAGTTTTGGAAAGACTGGGGCAACCCGGGGCGAGTTTCAGAGCGGCAAAAATAATTGCGGGAATACTCAATGAGAAAAATAATTGAAGTTTTTAAACTAGCTTTTCCCTATTGGGGATTATGGCTGGTAGCTATGATATGTATGGGTGTTTTCACTTTGTGCAATACTTTTTCTGTAATGGGGTTAATTCCTTTAATTGATAAGGTATTATCAAATAAACCTATTGCTATTAATTTGTCTGTAAATATTCCGTATCAGGATTTATTTAATTCCTTTCTGTCTAAAATTAATGCGTTAGAACCTTTGGTTGTATTGAATTTCATATGTGTTTTTCTGGTGGTAATTACAATTATAAAAGGTATTGCACAGTTTGTTCAACAAGTGGCCATGGAATATGTCAGTCAGAAGATTTCAAGAGATTTACGAATGAAACTATTTGAAAAATATTTCATTTTGCCGTCAAGTTATTATGCAGGAGCTAAAACAGGGGATTTGATAACCAAAATAACTATGGATGTCAGTGTTATCCAAATGATATTTTCCGGAAGGTTTACCAATACAGTTTTGGATAGTCTGCATTTTTTTCCATTTCTTATTATCGTTCTTTTAATTGACTGGCGAATGACATTGGTTACTGTAATATTAGTACCGCTTTCCATGATTCCGATAATATTAGTTGGCAGACAGATAAGAAAGATTTCTTATAAAGCGCAAGCGAATTTATCTGATATTTCTTCTCATGTTTTTGAAACATTAAATGCCATGAAAATTGTTAAAGTCTTTAATAACAAAAAGAAGGAAGTGGATAGATTTTATGCTTTTTGTCAGAAGACGATTCAGGCAAGAGTTAAATCTCAGAAGAAAGAAGCTGTTTTATCTCCGGTAACAGAATTTATCGGCATAATCGCAGGTGCTTTTTTACTTTGGTGGTTTGCGCCGAATGTTTTAAACGGGAAAATGAGTCTTGGCGTTTTTATTACCTACATAACTTGTATCGGAAGTATGATTAAGCCAATAAAAACATTGGGCAAAATACAGATAATGGTTCAAAATGGTATGGCAGGTGCTGACAGGATTTTTGATTTGTTGAATGTTAAAAATGAAATGGCAGAAATTGAAGGAAAAGAAGTTGACGTAGAATTCAAGGATAAATTAAGTTTTGAAAATGTTTCATTTTCATATGATAATCAAAATAATGTATTAAACGATATCTCATTTACAGTAAAGAAAGGTGATATTGTGGCATTAGTCGGGCCTTCCGGTTCCGGTAAGACTACAATTGCGAATCTTATACCTCGTTTCTTTGATCCTCAAAAAGGCTCGATTAAAATTGATGGCTCTGATTTAAAAGCTTTAAAAGCTTCTTCAATCCGAAAGATTCTGGCTATGGTAACACAGGAACCTGTTTTATTTAATACCAGTATATTTGAAAACATTGGATACGCTAAAGCAAATCCTTCATTGGCGGAAATCAGAAAAGTTGCGGCTTTGGCAAGAGCGGATGAATTTATTATGAAAATGCCGAAACAATATGAAACTGTTGTCGGAGAAAGAGGAACCAGATTATCCGGGGGAGAAAAACAGAGGATTTCAATTGCAAGGGCGCTTTTAAAAAATCCTGATTTGATTATATTTGATGAAGCAACTTCGGCCCTGGATGCGGAGAATGAGAAACTGGTACAGGAAGCGATTGACTGCGTAATGTCCAATAGAACGGTGGTAGTTATAGCCCACAGATTATCGACAGTAGTAAAAGCCAACAAAATAATTGTTATAGACAAAGGTAAGATAGTTGAAATGGGAACTCATAAAGAACTTCTTAACAACAATGGTTTATATAAGAAATTATTTGATTTGAGTTTTGAGTTATAACAAACCTTATATTGCAAAATTAATTCACAGTTTTTTTTCTGCCAAAATATAATTATTATCTTCGAATACAATTCTCCACTCTTTTGTGTAGAGGTAGTTTAACTGAATTACAGTACATTCATTTTTAGTGAGAAGGATTGTATTGATTTTATAAGTTTCCATTAGTTCTTTCCATTTAGTGCCGCTATAAACGGCTTCCTGGATTGATTTAAAGAAGCTTGGAGGGTATGCATGGATTCTGCCGTCCTGAAATACTTTAATTTTTCCATCGGATGCCCAAACCAGATATCCGGCCGATGAAATATCATTATATAATTTTAAGCTGTTATCGGGAGATATATATTTCAAAGCTTCCACAGGATACGAAGCATCATGAATTCCAATGCCTGATTTAAATATGGATTCCGGCTTTGCAAACACAAATAAATGAATATTAAGGCAGTAGATAAATGCAATCGGTATTATTAATAAATTAAACTTTTCACTTAATTTAAAATCATAAGTGTTTAATGCAGATAAAATAGCAGGCAGCAGAAAAAAACATACATCCGGAATAAACCTGATGCCTTTAAACAAAAGATAAATTGAAAAACTGATCATAAGAATGTTTGCAGGATTAATTCTTTTCTGACGTACGGATAAAATTAC
>AMFJ01003226.1_pt1 | contig 18078 bp, 17 predicted proteins | sample 427208 | NCBI WGS metagenome assembly AMFJ01 (sample SAMN02954298, study PRJNA114691) | groundwater metagenome | biome: aquatic; feature: subsurface aquifer; material: sediment; isolation source: subsurface aquifer sediment | place: USA: Rifle, CO | collected 2008-08
CTTAGTCATAGTTTTTGACTAAGAGCGTGCCGAAAAAGGAAACAGGCTAGTAAAAAACTGAGCTAAAATTTAACAAAATAAAAAAATCGATCCGAAAAATCGATTTTTTCAAAAATTTGCAATATTTTTTTATCTTAAAGCCATTTTTTTGCTTCCAATCCCAAACGAGCCGCTTCACGCTGAGCTTCCTGCTTCGAATTACCTTCGCCCTCAGCAATCAATTCGTCAGCCAAATACACACCAACAACAAAATGCTTGTCGTGATCAGGACCCCATTCTTTTATCACGCGATATGATGGAGTAACCTTATTGTTTTCCTGAGCTTTTTCTTGAAAATAACTTTTCGGATCAAGGTAAAGCTTTTTTTCTAATATCTCTTTCAATCTTATCGCAACATTTTTAAGCACAAATTTCTTTGTGACATCGTAACCTTGATCGAGATATGTTGCGCCGATGATAGCTTCCAATGCATTTGCCAGCAAATATTGACGAGCACGACCCTTGTCCTTCGCTTCTCCGCGACTCATCAGAAGATACTTCTCAACACCAATTTCCTGTGCAACATGTGCGAGCATTTCGCCATTCACCAAGGCACTTCGCCAACTAGTAAGTTCGCCTTCCGGATTCTTGTAATTATTATACAAATGTTCAGTTATGATTAATTCCAACACAGCATCACCCAAAAATTCAAGACGCTCGTTGTGCTCAAGAGCATAATCACGATTTTCATTAAGATAACTTCTGTGCGTTACGGCCTGCCTAAGCAGTTCCACATTATCAAATTTGACGCCGATTTTTTTTGCCAAAGATTCAATCATGAAATCAACAATTTTCAATTCACAATTTACAATTTTCAATCAATTTTCAATGCCTCAAATTAGAAATTTCAACATTAGAAATTATTTAAAAATTAAAAATTAAAAATTAAAAATTTTAAAAAACTAATTATTTTTCAGAAACATCCTTTTCATCAGTCTCTTCATTTTTCTCAACAACCTCATCAACTTTTTTGTGATTTTTAGAGGTATCATCCTTCATTGGTTCGCCCATTTCGCGATAAATTGTTCCTAGCACACCATTAACAAAGCGCGCGCTGCTTTCTCCGCCAAACGTTTTTGCCAACTCTATAGACTCATTAATCGCAACTTTGGGTGGAACCTCGCCATAGTTTCCATGCATAAGCTCATATATTCCCAAACGAAGAATATTGCGATCAATTATTGTGACCTGTTCAAGGGGCCATTCGGGAGCACACTTTTCAATAAGAGCATCCACAACATTTCTCTTTTCCAATGTTCCCTTCACAAGAGCTTTCACAAAACCAGCATCTTCAATGCCTGGAGCAAATTCCTTTACATTACGAGCAACAATTTCATCAATAAGCTCATCATGCCTGCCTTGAAAATCCCACTCAAAAAGAGCCTGCATCGCTACTGATCTTTGAAGGTGCCTATTCGCCATACTTTTTTTATTTTTATAATTTCTAGTGAGTCAGCCAAATGAAAGTAATCTTTCATTTAGGACGAGCGACGAAATTTCAAACAATTTCATAGCAATAAAATTGTTTATTTCTTTTTTGAAACTTTTTTAAGAGTGTTTACCACTTCTTTCCCCTTATAAAAACCGCAACTTGCACAAATTCGGTGAGCAAGTTTTTCCTTGCCACATTTTGGACATGTCTGTGTTTTCACAGGTTTGATGTCGAATCGATCACGCTTAGCGTCTCGTCGTTGTTTAGTGTGTCTTTGCTTTGGTACTGACATATATTTTGATTATAAGTTCGTAAAGTTTATAAAGTTCATAAAGTTCATAAAAATCTTTATTACATCCTCAATAAAACCTAGAACTATTAAATTAATAGATCTTCAACTGGTTAGGAGTTTAACACTTAATACTTATTTTGGCAAGGGTTGCCTTATTTAAAGCATTTTTTGACCGGGGCAAAGCTTTTTCGATGGATTTCACATGGTCCATGCTTTAAAAGTGCTTCCATGTGGACTTTTGTGCCATATCCCATATGCTTTTCAAGTCCATATTGAGGGAATTTCAAGGCAAACTCCTTCATCATACGATCGCGAGTAACTTTGGCCACAATCGAAGCAGCGGAGATGGATTTTACGAGCCTATCGCCCCCAATGACAGCATATTGCTCGGAACTCAAATTTGGTATCTTTTTATTTCCATCCACAAGGATGATGCTTTTTTCTTCGCACTCAACATTAAACTCATCTTTTTTTATATTTTTTTTGAGATCTTGAATTGCCTTTTTCATCGATAAAAAACTTGCTTCCAGAATATTTATCCTATCTATTGTCTCATGATTACAAAGACCGATTCCAATATAAAAATGCTCGCAGATAAAATCAAAAATTTCCTCGCGCTGCTTTTCAGAAAGCTTCTTTGAATCCCGGACAAGATCAAACTGTTTTTGTAAATTTTCAGGTATTTCAAAATTCGTGTCCTTATACATCGCGGCGCACGCCAAAACAGGCCCACAAAGAGGACCTCGTCCAACTTCATCGGTTCCGATGATATGAGTGAACCCCCTAGCTGAAAAATCTTTTTCTAAAATAAATGTTGAGTGTTCCATATGCTAATAGTATATCGTATCTTGTATTTCGTATATAGTTTCTGTTTTCTTGTTACGTAACATGTTACGCAGCAAAAAAAACACTGGTTTTGTTTTTTAAAAAACTATGCTATTATTTAAATATTAAAATATCTTGCAAAACCCAATGGCCAGCCCCTGGGAGATGAAGATCAACAACCATATGTCAAATATTTATTTTTATTATTCAACGTGAACCCTATTTTTCAGAATAGAGGTTTTTATTTTTCCTAAAATTGATTATTCAAAAAAATTAACGAATTAAAGAGTTAACGAATTACAATGCGTTAATACGTTAATTCGTTAATAAATAATTTCGAATTATGTCCACGCCAAGGTATACTCACCTGCACGTTCACTCCCATTACAGCCTTCTTGATGGTCTCGGTAAAATTGATGACCTGATTGATCGTGCCAAAGAACTTGGAATGGAATCGATTGCACTGACTGATCATGGTGTCATGTATGGCGCTGTTGAACTCTTTATTAAAGCCAAAGAAAAAGGAATCAAGGCAATCATCGGCTGTGAGATGTATGTCACGCCAAATGATCTGCATTCAAAAAATCCAATCGCTGAAGATCGCAAAAGACACCATTTGATTTTGCTAGTGAAAAACGAGGAGGGATATCACAATCTCATGAAACTCGTTTCCATTGCGCATCTGGAAGGCTTTTATTACAAGCCGCGTATCGACCGCAAAGTTTTAAGAAAATATAGCAAGGGTCTGATTGGTTTAAGTGCTTGCGTGGAAGGAGAAATTCCAGCTCAAATTGTCATGGGAAATTATGACAAAGCCAAGGAATTAGCTTTGGAATACAAAGATATTTTTGATGAAAATGGTTTTTTTCTTGAAGTGCAAAGTCACACTAAATTTTCTAATCAAAGAATTGCCAATGAGGGAATTTTTAAACTAGGCAAGGAGCTTGATTTGCCAGTGGTAGCTACTTGCGATGTACACTATGTAAACAAAGACGATGCCAGTGCTCAAGATATTTTACTTTGCGTGCAAACCAACCGCAAAGTATATGAGCAAGATCGCATGAATCTCATGGATTTTGATTTATCACTGCGTTCTCCTGAAGAAGTTTTATCAAACTTTCCGAATAATCCAGAGGTTCTTTCCAATACACAGTTAGTTGTTGATCAATGCGATTTTACACTAAAACTCGGAGAAACGCAGTTGCCTCATTTTGATGTACCCGAAGGCCACACTGCCATGTCATATTTAATAGAACTGTGCGAAATTGGCCTCAAGAAAAAATATGGAGAAAATATCACTCCAGAACATCGCACTAGGATGGATTACGAACTTTCCGTTATCGAAAAATGCGGATATGCTTCATACTTTTTGATCGTGCAAGATTTTGTAAACTGGGCGCGAGACAATGGAATCGTTGTCGGACCAGGACGCGGAAGCGCTGCAGGCAGTTTCATTTCCTTTCTGACAGGAATTACAAATGTTGATCCAATTGAATATAACCTTCTCTTTGAAAGATTTCTTAATCCGGAACGAGTGTCGATGCCCGATGTTGATATGGATTTTGCAGATAATCGTCGCGACGATGTGCTTAACTACGTCCGGCAAAAATACGGCAATGATCACGTTTCGCAAATTATCACATTCGGAACAATGGCTGCTCGTGCCGCTATTCGCGACACAGGAAGAGCATTAGGAATTCCCTACGATTTTTGCAACAAAACTTCCCAAATGATTCCAATGTTCACTTCAATAAAAAAAGCACTGGAAGAGGTTCCTGAATTCAAAGAACAATATGCTTCAAGTGCTGATGCAAAAAAACTTATCGATAGCGCCATGCGTCTTGAAGGTGTTGTACGCCATGCAGGTATGCATGCGTGCGGCGTCGTAATCACAAAAGAACCAGTAACTCACTATTCCCCCATTCAAAATATCACAGGTTCACGTGAAGGAACCGTTACTCAATATTCATCATCCACAAAATCTTCTTATGTAGAAAAAATTGGTTTACTCAAGATGGACTTCCTCGGTCTTAAAAATCTTACTATTATCCAAAACACTCTCAGGATCGTTAAAAAAACAAAGGGAATAGAAATTGATATAGATACGATTCCTATTGATGACGCCAAGACCTATGAGCTTTTGCAAGAAGCACGGACGACCGGTGTGTTTCAATTGGAAAGTTCCGGAATGAAACGCTACTTGAAATTATTAAAACCAACTGTCATTGAAGATATTATTGCCATGGTTGCACTGTATCGTCCTGGCCCAATGGATTGGATCCCTGATTTCATTTCCGGAAAACACGGAAGAAAGATTAAATACGTTCACCCAAAGCTTGAGCCGATCTTGAAAAATACTTACGGCGTGGCTGTGTATCAGGAACAAGTCATGCAAATTGCCCGCGATTTAGCAGGCTTCACTATGGGCGAAGCAGATGTGCTGCGAAAAGCCATGGGAAAGAAAATATTTGAACTTATTAAAGAGCAGAAAATAAAATTTATTGAAGGATGCATTGCCAATGGCAGCACTAAGGAAATTGCAGAGAAAGTTTTTTCATTTATTGAACCTTTTGCAGGCTATGGCTTCAACAGAAGTCATGCTGCTTGCTACGCCATTATCGGATATCAAACAGCGTACCTCAAAGCGCACTATCCAGCAGCTTTCATGGCCGCACTGCAAACTTCGGATCAGGACAACATTGATCGAATCGCAATTGAAGCCGGCGAATGCCACGACATGGGAATCACAGTTCTCGGACCAAACGTAAATGAAAGTTTCGAAGATTTTGCTGTAATTAAAAATGAAAATGGCAGTGAAAATATACGTTTCGGATTTAATGCGATTAAAAATGTTGGACATGTAATTGCACACGAAATAGTAGAAGAGAGAAAACGTGGCGGGAAATTTAAATCTTTGGGTGATTTTCTCCAGCGAGTGGAGACAAAAGATTTAAACAAGAAATCAATTGATGCGCTTGCAAAAGTTGGAGCGCTAGACGAGCTCGGAGAAAGAAACCAAATTGTCCAAAGCATGGAACAGATTTTAATGTTCACAAAAAACGTACAGAAAATGAAAAATTCCAACCAAGTCAGCTTGTTTGGTGAGGCCATTTTGGAAACACCCCAAGTTCCCCTATTGGAAGTTGAGCCTGCCTCAAAAAATCAACAATTAAAATGGGAGAAAGAATTGCTTGGACTTTACATTAGCGGACATCCAGTTAAGGAATATCAATCATATATAGACAAGGTTGCAGTTTCACTTGATAAACTTTCACCAGAATTAGTAGGACAAAAAATTGCAGTTGGAGGTGTGATTCAAAAAATACAAAAAATTCTGACCAAACGTCAAGAAACGATGCTTTTTGTTATGCTTGAAGACACCAAAGGCAAAATAGAAGTTCTCGTGTTTCCAAAAGTCCTTGAACGACTTGGCAGCGTTTGGGAAGAAGAAAAAATGATTATTGCCGAAGGAAGACTCTCCGACAAAGACGGCGCTTACAAATTAATTGTTGATGAAGCTAAGGAACTCAATCGAAGTGAAATTGAGAATTATCTAAGAGTTGAGGCAACCAAAAAAGCTTATGGAACTAACAATGAAAACAATGACGATGACAAAAGTAATTCAAGTGGAACAGGAGCAATAAATAATGAATCACAAGTCATCAGTCATCAGTCATCAAATTTATTATCTGAAAACCTAGAAGCTAACAAACCTAAAAGCTATAAGCTAGTTATTACCCTTCCCCACAATGCTACCCCTGAAATAATTCACAATCTTTCTAAATTTTTTAACACTTGCGCGGCAGGATCCTGCAAAGTTTTCCTTCATCATCAAGAAAATAAATTGGAAACACCTTTTTCCATCCAGCATCATCCAACATTATTGGAAGAAATCAAGTCAATGGTTCAAGGCGGAAATATTGAACTCGTGTAAAAATAAAAATCAGTTTCAAAAGTAAAGACTTGATTTTTATTGAATATTTTGTATAATGTATATATAAATGAATGATGCGATAATGTGAATTACCAACTCACTAGCATCCGATTAAGCAGCTTGCGAATAAGCGCACAAAGCGCCCAAATAATACGGGAAATCGAGTGGAACCACCACAGCGCAAGCTGGGGTCTCGATGTGGAAACAATATGTTTCCGCTGTATTGTTTGAGCATTTTTTATTATTTAAAAGTCTAATCTCTAATTTCTAAAGGATAATTAAAATCTAAGTTATAAATTATAATTTATACTTGCTTTAAACTTTAGACATTAGCATTTAGAATTAATCTAAAAAAAATTATGAAAAACAATGAGAATAAACTAGACATTCTCCGTCACAGCACTGCTCACATCCTAGCTGCGGCAGTTTTAGACATGTTTCCGGAAGCCAAATTTGGCATTGGACCAGCTGTGGAAAATGGCTTCTACTATGATTTTGAACTTCCGCGAACTTTAATTCCGGAAGATTTGCCATTGCTTGAAGAAAAAATGAAATCAATAATCAAAGAAAACCAAGCATTTGAAAAATCAGAAATTTCAGTCGAAGAAGCGATGAATAAATTCAAAGAACTTGGTCAGACTTTGAAACAGGAACTTATTGACGATCTTCACAAACAAGGAAATCAAACCGTAACTGTTTATAAGTCAGGAAAATTTGTCGATCTTTGCTCTGGCCCGCACATAGAATCTTCTGGAAAAATAGATGCGCGAGCATTTGCTCTTACAAAAATTTCCGGCGCCTATTGGAAAGGAGATGCCGAAAAACAACAACTGCAAAGAATATATGGTGTGGTTTTTGAGAACAAAGACCAATTAAAGGAGTATAAGAACCAACAAGAAGAAGCAGCAAAGCGCGATCATAAAAAATTAGGACGCGAGCTTGATCTATTTTCTTTCCACAGTGAAGCCCCTGGCAGCGCATTTTGGCATCCAAAAGGAATGATTATTTGGAACGAATTAGAAAAATTCGGAAAGTCTCTTCGCAAAAAATTCAATTATCAAGAAATTCAGACTCCAATCTTGGCTAAAAACACTCTTTGGAAAACTTCTGGACATTGGGATCACTACAAAGATGACATGTTTTCTTTCAATATGGATCAAGAAACATATTGCCTTAAACCGATGGATTGTCCTTTTAATATCAAGATATACCAAACGCAGCAACGTTCATATAAAGACTTGCCGATTCGCTACACGGAAATTGGTCGAATCCTTCGCAATGAAAAATCAGGAGAATTAAACGGACTTCTTCGTGTTCGTCATCTTACACAGGATGATTCACATATATTCCTAATGAGGAGCCAAGTTAAAGAAGAAATTGCAGCCCTTATTAAAATGACAAAAGAATATTATAAAACTTTTGGAATTAATCCTGAATTTTTTCTTTCGACAAGACCAGAAAATTATATTGGAGAACTAAACGATTGGGATGAGGCAGAAAAAGATCTTAAACTTGCCCTTGAAAATGAAAATGTAAAATTTGAAATCAAAGAAAAAGATGGGGCTTTTTACGGACCAAAAATCGATATCGACATTAAAGACGCACTGGGACGCCGGTGGCAACTCGCCACAATCCAACTTGATTTTCAACTTCCTGGACGTTTTGAAATAGACTACATCAGCAACGAAGGAAAGAAAGACACGCCAGTCATGATTCATGCAGCGATCTTCGGATCTTTTGAAAGATTTATTGGCATAATCACCGAACATTTTGCTGGAGCATTTCCGCTTTGGCTCTCTCCAGTGCAAGTTGCTGTGCTTCCTGTTTCAGAAAAATTTGCAGACTGGGCAAAAGAAGTCGAGAATAAACTTGCAGAAAATGAAATTCGAGTTGAATTGAATGACAAAGCAGAATCCCTAGGAAAGAGAATTTCAGAATCAGAAAAACAAAAAATTCCTTACATAATCGTCATAGGTGAAAGAGAAACTAACGACAAAACTGTAACCGTTAGAACTCGAGCGATTAAAGAACAACAAGCACTGCCAATTGACGAATTTATCGAAAAGATTTCTTCAGAAATAAAGAGCAAAGCTTAAAGAATTTGCATTCGCATTTTGCATCTACGCTACATGCTATATGTTTTATGCTGAATGGTTTCCTATGAAATATTTCATTAAAACTTTTGGATGCCAGATGAATGTTAGCGACAGCGAAAGAATTGCTGCTTTTTTAGAGCAACATGATTTTTCAGTTTGTGAAAATATTTCTGATGCAGATCTGGTTATTTTTAATACCTGCGGAATAAAACAAACCGCTGAAAATCGCGCATACAGCATGATCAATAATTTGCGAAAAAAGAACCAGGATATACAAATTGTCATGACTGGATGCCTCGCCAACAGAAAAGATGTTCAAACCCGCATGCAGAAAAAAGTTGACCTCTTTACTGAAATCAAAAATTTCCCGGAAAAATTCAGAATCATGAATCAAGAATTAGGAATTAAGGAAAAAAATTCAAAGATCAAAAACCATGATTCAAAATTCATGATTCATGATTCAAAAAAAATAAACAAAGAAGATATTGCTTATTTATCAATTAAGCCTAAGCACAGTAATCATTTTCAGGCTTTTGTGCCGGTAATGACTGGTTGCAATAATTTTTGCGCATACTGCGTCGTTCCCTATGCGCGAGGGCGAGAAGTTTCAAGATCTGCAAATGAAATCGTTTCCGAAATAGAAAATCTTGTGAAAAAAGGCTACAAAAATATCACACTCCTGGGGCAAAATGTAAATTCGTATCATGGAGTGTGGAGCATGGGAAGTGAAACAAAAATTGATTTTACTCAATTACTAAAAAAAATTAATTCCATTCCAGGAAAATTCTGGATCAATTTTGTCTCATCACACCCAAAAGACATGAGCGATGAGCTGATTGAAACTATTACCAAATTAAAAAAAGTTTGCGAATGGATTCACCTGCCACTACAAGCCGGTGACAACAAGATTTTAGAAAAAATGAATAGACGATACACAAAAGAACATTATTTGAAACAAATAAAAAAAATAAAAAAATTATTCAAGAAAAACAAACCCGGAGCTCTTTTTTCAATTAGCTCTGACATCATTGTCGGTTTTCCCGGCGAAACAAAATCGAAATTTATGGAAAGCGCCGACGTGATGGAAAAATCAAAATTCGACATGGTCTTCTTTGGTCAATTCTCACCTCGACCAGGAACGAAAGCCTGGGAAATGAAAGATAATGTTTTGCAAAAAGAAAAAGTAAGGAGGGAGGTTTTCCTCAATGAAATTCTCAAGAAAACAACTCTCGCAAACAATAAAAAATACGTAGATAAAAAAGTTGAAGTTTTGATAGAAAAAGAAAAGAATGGATTCTATTTTGGAAAAACTAGAACCATGAAAAATGTCAAAATTCCAAAAAATAAAGAAGGGCAAATTGGTAAAATCGTGACTGCAAAGATAATCAAAGCAAATATTTGGAATTTGGAAGCTACACTTAAATGATTTTTCAAACATCTGAATGGAAAAAGTGAAACCAAAAATAGTTGTTATTGTTGGACCAACCTCTTCAGGAAAATCTGCAGCAGCTATTAATCTTGCCAAAAAATTTAATGGCGAGATTATTTCGGCAGATAGCCGACAAGTTTTCAAGGGAATGGATTTAGGAACGGGCAAGGTCAAAGAGCAGCTTTCAGTTTTTAGCTTTCAGCTTTCAGAAAAAACAGTTCGTGAAAAATTATTTATTTCCGAAGAAATTCCTCACTATTTGATTGATGTGGTTGATCCAATGGAAGATTTTAATATTTCACATTTCAAAAAACTTACCAATGAAGCAATAGAAAAAATTCTGCAAAAAGGAAAACTTCCAATTATTTGTGGGGGCACTGGATTTTGGATTGATGCAATTGTAAAAAATACTAATATACCAGAAGTTGAGCCAGATTTTGAGCTACGCAAAAAACTTGAACAAAAAAGCTTAGAGGAACTTTCTTTGCAGCTTGAAAAACTGGATCCTCAGCGAGCAAGAAATATTGATAAAAAAAATAAAGTCAGATTAATAAGGGCAATAGAAATCTGCAAGAAATTAGGAAAAGTGCCCGAACATGAAACATGGAGCATGGAACATGCAGCAGAAAACTCAAAATACAGATTCTTGCAAATAGGAATTACAACAGAAAGAGAGGTTTTAAATGAAAAAATTAAAAAAAGACTCGATGAAAGATTCGAGCAAGGCATGATTAATGAAGTTGAAAATTTGCGAAAGGTAGGGGTCAGATTTGAGTGGATGGAAAAAATAGGACTTGAATACCGTTGGATTGCAAGGTATCTCCAAGAAAAAATCTCGCTAAATGATATGAAAGAAAAACTATATTTTGATAGCATCCACTACGCCAAAAGGCAAATGACTTGGTTCAAACGAAACAAACAAATAATCTGGCTCAAAGAGTATACAGACATAGAAAAAGAAGTTAGAACATTTATAAAAACATAAAGGGTTGAAGACAATTTTCATCTCCAACCCTCTTTTCATCATAATCCCAAACAAGGATTGCCGAGAACGGAAAAACCGGGAAAACCACCGAGGCTTTCAGGATTTCCTGAACATGCGGAACATTTTTCTACCGGCAATTTAAGTGTTGCTGCTTTTGCAACCAATCCCTCACTCTTTTCCCACACAAGGCCTCGCCTAACTGCCTTGCATTTACATACGGCATTAATTTCCTCTGCCCAATTGGTTGCCGATCCCGCCATGACAAACTCCTTTCCTGAGTATCCCGTACTCAGTACGATTTGTGCTGCATATTGTCAAAGACCTTTTTGTGATAAAAAAAATCACCATTACTGGCGATTTTCAAATCACATTATTTTTTATTGATTCAATTGGATTTTTTCCTATCCTCATAGCAACAGTATACACCCGAATTGATTTTGAGACAAAAATCTTATCCACAACTATAAATGACTAGCATGTTGCTTGAGTGCTTCGTCTATTTTCCGCTTTTTCGTATAATTCATCGAAATCATCTGTCGTAATTTCACCATTTTCTATCATCTTCAGAATCTGCTTTTTTGCTTCTAGGTTTGCCATCTTTGCTCTTTCTTTGGGATCAATCATCTTTCTTATAGATTCTGGACTTTGAAAATTTTGCATTCCTTCCATATGTTTTTTAATTAATTATTTATTTTTTTAATTAATATCTCCATCACCATTTGAGGATTAGCCTTTCCTCCTGTTTCTTTCATGACTTGACCCATCAAGAATTTCAAAGCATTTTCCTTTCCTGCCTTATAGTCATCAATTGATTTCTGATTCGCATCAAGCACCGCCTGAACTGCACCATCCAATTCGCCAGAATCACTAACTTGCGCCAAATTTTTTTCTTCAATAATATGCGTCGGATCACCGCCAGTGTGATACATTTCCTTTAGCACTGTCTGAGCTGCGCTGGAATTTATCTTTCCATCAGCCACAATTCCAATTAGTTCAGCATAATTTTCAGGTGAAATTTTCAAATCACGAATGTCATGACTATTTTCCATTAAATGTTTTCTAAGTTCAGAGATAATATAATTTACTGCCAGTTTAATTATCTTTCCCCAAGAAGATTCAATTTCATGAGAATTAATTTTTTCTTTAAGTTCGCTTATTACCTGCTCGAAATATTCAGCGAGATCACTTTCCGCTGTCAAAATTGAAATATCAGCAGAATTAAGCAAGTATTCTTCAGCAAATCTCTTCTCCTTGGCAGCCGGAAGCTCAGGAAGCTTGCATCTCAAATTCTCAACATATTCAGCGGAAAACTCCATTGGAGGAATATCAGGCTCCGGAAAATATCTATAGTCATGAGCGGACTCTTTCTTGCGCTGCGACACTGTCACATTTTTCACGCTGTCCCAGCCTCGAGTTTCTTGTACAATCTTTTCCCCATTTTCCAAAGCTTCGGTTTGCCGTTCGATTTCATAGTTAATTGCTTTTTCTACAAACCTAAAGGAGTTGATATTTTTAACCTCAACTTTAGTTCCACTCAATTTTTCCTCTCCGGGTTTATGCAGTGAGAGATTCACTTCGCAGCGCATATTTCCTTTTTCCATGTCAGCATCGGAAATTCCCAAATATCTGCAAATTTGCTGCAGTTTCGTGCAAAAAATTCTGGCTTGTTCCCCATTTTCGATATCAGGCTCTGTGACAAGCTCCATAAGCGGAACTCCTGCACGATTATAGTCAACAAGAGTATGATCAGCCCCTTCAGGATGAATAAGTTTACCAGTGTCCTCTTCAAGGTGAATTCTTGTAATTCCAATTTTCTTTGTTTCATTTTCACCTTTTTCGTTTGTGATAGATATATCCATATACCCCAGCCCGCAAAGTGGCTGATCATATTGAGAAATCTGATACCCCTTCGGCAAATCAGGATAAAAATAATTTTTACGATCAAATTTCGATTTTAAATTCAATTCGCAATTAAGCGCCAAGCCAGCTAATTGAACAAATTCAATCGCCTGCTGGTTAGGCACAGGGAGAGTTCCTGGTTGAGCAGTGCAAACAGGACAAATATGAATATTAGGTTCTTTTTCGAGCCCCAGTCCATTTTTGGAATCGCAAAACATCTTAGAGTGCGTCTTAAGCTCCACATGAACCTCCATGCCAATAACAGGAATATATTTGTTGATCATAATTGTTATTTTAGTAACTTACTGAAACTATTTTTTATTCTTGCACCAATCTCCTTCATTGAATCTATTTCTTCCAAGCATGTGCCAATCATGAACATCAGATTTTGATATTAAATCCCAATATTTTGTTGCTGTTTTCGTGTAAAGCTTTGGCTTAACTTGAATTTCCCTTGGTTTCAAAAATTTATTAGAAATCGATTGAATTCCTTGTTCCATTAATTCTAAATTAACATCCAAATTATCAGCATCTTTTACAATTCTTGATTCAATTGATTTCCTCTCTTCATATTCCTTCCAAACTGCCAAAAAATCATCTTCCAATACCGTTTCATGCAATATGTCGCCAATTGCTAATAATTCATTTTGCTCAACATATTGCCTTGAAATATAATCCGTATCCCCAGTTCTACTTTCGGTAATATCATGAACCAATGCCATTTTTATTATTTTTTCCTCATTTTTCACATTTTCTTTTTTTGCAAGAGCCAACGCAATCCAAATAACTCTCAATGTATGCTCCGCGACATTAGATGTTTCAGACTGAAAAAATCTTCTCCACATCCTGTTTACCAATTTTAATTGCCCTATTTCATAAAAAAATTCCACATCTCGATTTTCTTTTGATTTTTTCATAATTTATTCTCGTTCCAGTTCTAAAAATTTATACTTATAATTACCCTCGCTCCCTTCCCGCTCAGAAATTACTTTTGTAAATTCTTTATATTCAGGAAAAAAAGTGTCCGCCTCAAATTCGCCTTCAATAACTGTAAGATATAACTTATCAGCCATGCCAATTGTTTGAGCATATACACTTCCGCCGCCACAAATAAAAATTTCTTCTTTTTCAATTTCACGTGCTTTTGCGAAAACTTCATCAAAAGTTCTCGCCATAATCACACCTTCGATGTTCAAGTCTGGATCATTAGATAAAACAATTGTTGTACGATTTGGAAGCGGTTTGCCAATCGATTCATATGTTTTCTGCCCCATCACGATTACATGTCCAGATGTAGTGTCTTTAAAATGCTTAAAATCTTCCTTGATATGCCAAAGAAGGTCATTGTTTTTTCCAATGGCCCGATTCTCTGCAATCGCACAAATAATGCTGATTTTTGGATTATTCATAGGCTTATTCTTATATTTTTCAATAATATCACAGAAAATGCACTCAAGCAAAAGCAATTTCAACTGCCCACTGGCTAAATTTGCAGGTTTTTTATATAATTAAATAACCTCATTAATTAGCTTAAACACAATCCTATGTTTCAAGACACTGCAAACATGAAACCCCTCGAAGAACGAACATCAGATTCACAATATAAAGATCTCCTTCGAAAAATCAAAACTGAAGGCGTGAGCATGAATACTCAGCAAGAAACAGACGCTATTTCAATAACGGGCGCAACAATGCGCTTTAAACTCGAAAATGGTTTTCCAATGATTATGGAGCGTAACATGGCACCAAACATTCAACCAGAAACAATTTGGAAGCAAGCAATTGGAGAAATTATTGGATTTGCAAACGGCGCGCGAACACTTGAACAACTTGAAAAATACGGCTGCTATTGGTGGGGAGCATGGGGCACAGAAGAAAAATGCAAAAAACGTGGACTTGAAACAGGTGACCTTGGACCCGGATCATATGGTGCAGCATTTCATGACTTCCCAACTGCTGACGGAGGCACATACAACCAGTTTCAAAACATTATTGAGCAGATAAAAGAATTCCCGCATCTCCGAACTCATTTCATAACTCCATGGGTTCCACAATATACTATTCGTGGAACAGGAAAACAACAAAAGGTTGTGGTTTGTCCTTGTCACGGCTGGATTCACATCCGTATCATAGACAACAAATTGACTCTGCACATGTTTCAGAGGTCGGGAGATGTGCCAATCGGAGTTCCTTCAAACATGGTGCAATATGCAGCTCTTGCTATGATGATAGCACAAGCAACAGGAACAATTCCTTATGAATATATTCACACTATATCTGATGCTCACATATATGTAGATCAAATGGAAGCAGTTGATAAGATGCTTGAACGAGAATCAAGACCATTTCCAACAATGAAAATAAATACTGACAAAACAGATTTTTTTTCATTCACAAAAGACGATTTTGAGCTTTCAGACTATAACCCACATCCTGGAATAAAAGGGATTGCAGTAGCAGTATAAAATTCATGAAAGAAATAGAATTAGAAAAAACATACTTAGCAAAATTTATACCAAAAAACCTTAGCGAATTTAAAAACAAGGAACTTTTTGATATCTACATCCCCATTTCATCTAAACATCCAAAATTAAGAATAAGAAAAAAGGGGGATGCTTTTGAAATAACAAAAAAGGCACCGGTGATTGAAGGTGATGCATCACATCAAATCGAGCACACAATAAAACTTTCTGAAAAAGAATTTAAAGAATTTTCAAAAATTCCTGCAAAAAAAGTTAGAAAAATAAGATATAATTATGACTCAAACGGCACTATTGCAGAAATAGATATTTTTCAAGATGAACTTAATGGCTTAGTTTTGGTAGATTTTGAGTTTAAAACTCTTAAGAAAAAGGATGCGTTCACAATGCCTGATTTTTGCCTTGCAGAGGTAACACAGGAAGAATTTACTGCAGGAGGAATGCTTTGCGGAAAAGCTTATGCAGACATCGAAGAAAATTTGGAAAAATTCAACTATAAGAAATTATTTCTAGAAACATAAACACATGAGCGAAGAAAAAAAATCTTTCGTAAACATCAAACACGCCCGCACGCAAGAACAAATTGATGTAATGAAGCAAATTGAGAAAGATGGTGTCTGCCCTTTCTGCATGGAACATTTCTTAAAATACCATCCAAAACCAATAATTTCCGAAAATGAAAACTGGATTGTAACAGAAAACATGAGTCCTTACGAGGGCACCACGTACCATTTCCTTTTCGTTTGCAAAAGACATTTCACGATGCCAAGTGAAATGACCAACGAGGAAAAGAAAAGTATGTTTGATTTGATTAGTGAGATGATCAATAAAAATAATATTCTTGGTGGCTCAATTCTTATACGCTTTGGAGACATGCGCTTCACGGGTGGCAGTGTTGACCATTTCCACGCACACTTGATCATTGGTGACACAAACAACAAAGAAAGAGAGAAATTAAAAGTGAAAGTTGGATACAAAAAGGCATAGATTTTAGTTTTATTTTTGAATAATTAAGCGCCACTTTGGCATTTTTTGCTTGACTTTTACAGTATCTTTGGTACACTACTACTTCCAGTTATTTTCCAATTAAATATATAAATCCACAGTGATTCCTATTATACACAGATCGCTTAAATGCGAATTAGGGAGGGACGATGAGTTACAATGGAGCAATTATAGCAGGCAATCCTATTGATGCAGCTAAAATACTACAGATAGAAAACCTCGTGAGAAAAACCATGATGGAACATGATCCTGATGCTAAATATCATGTGCATGTTTTTTCTGACATTCTGCCGAGCAGCACCCACTTTCGCAACTTTTATGTTGAACATTCCTCCATGGTCGCACACCTTGATCCAATGGTTGCAAGATTCACCATCCAGGATTTTGCCGACCATATCCAAAGAATCATTGTTTCGTCAAAGTTTTTCATCAAGTTTGTCATTTCATCAAAGAAATTCTCTGCCATAATAGAAATGAGAAGCTTGGAACAGCGTGGAAGAAACATGGTCCTACTATGGGTTCAATCCTCACACAGCACAGGCAAGAAAATTTCTTTCTCGATTTTTCAGAATATCAAAAAAGGATTGAGTGACATTTTCCCGGGAAAATTTAAGCTACAAAAGGAAACTCACGGGGAAGCATCTCAACTGCTTGATCAGATAACATGGGATCCCGACATGGAAGACGACCACATTTAATTCAGCAATGCCTGAAAAAGAACCTGACGACTAAATGGTCCAAAGGTTCTTTTTCTTTAATAGGCTTGCTTTTTATTGGTAAAAGTGCTATAATGGACAATCAGTACCTTAAGAAACACCATATCAAAAAGCGCTTGATTGCGCGGAAAGAGGTAACTAATGACAAAGGACAATTTGGATTATGCAGTCGGAAATGCTCGTTCAGCCGAACAAGCAGAAGAAATGAGAAAGGCAGCAGAAAAAGAAACATGCATCTTCTGCCAAATTAACTTCGAAAAGAATAAACCGCTCAATAAAAAAGGTGAATTTGACCCAGAAGGCAAAGGTTGGCCATTGCTCTGGGTCTGGGAAAATCCTTTTCCACAAGAACATCAATTCCACCACATCGTAATCATTCCACGTCGCCATATCCGTAACGAAGAATTCTTCCTCTTAACTGAAGAGGAATGGATTCAGATATTAGACGCATGGAAATGGGCATGCCAGTTCTACAATATTCTTGGCGGAGGATTCCTTGTCCGCTTTGGCGAGCGGAAATATAATGCCGGCACTGTTGGCCATCTTCATTTCCAAATTCAGGCTCCTGATGGCACTGGAAATGTCAAAGCTACCCTCTTCAAAGACAAAAGCCCTGCCGAAGAAGCCCGTCGCGCCAACCGAGCTGCGTACCATCAGAATAAAGTCACAGGCTATATCTATATGAATAGTAATGGGCTTTTTTTGGGCAAAAATTTGCGATGGGAAAAATGTATCGGAGTGCATCATGCTTTTGTCCATGCGGAATCTGCAAATAAACACATATGGACCGCTCTGATGGAATGGCACGAAGACAACCATGTCCTTAGCGTCTGGTATGCTACATGGATCAAAGATGAAGAAATTAAACTCACCAGAGAAGGAGGGTTAGATCCGGCACTTATACGATCTTAATTAAATGCGAAAAGCCCGGCAGCTAGCAACTAGT
>AMFJ01007983.1_pt1 | contig 18073 bp, 15 predicted proteins | sample 427208 | NCBI WGS metagenome assembly AMFJ01 (sample SAMN02954298, study PRJNA114691) | groundwater metagenome | biome: aquatic; feature: subsurface aquifer; material: sediment; isolation source: subsurface aquifer sediment | place: USA: Rifle, CO | collected 2008-08
GCCCATAACAAGAACTCGCAATAATACCTTGGTGTTGTCAGATTGCAACAATAATAAAAATATTTTCATAATCAAATATTTACAAAAGTCAGCTTCCAGCAACAGTCATTTTATCAAGCAAAATGGAACCGGTCAGTATGTTGCTGCGATGGTCTACATCATTACCCACATCTACCACATTTAACAACATATCCTTCAAATTGCTAGCAATTGTTGCTCCAATTACCGGGTATTGAACCCGGCCGTTTTCTATCCAATAACCAAAAACTCCTCGTGAATAATCACCAGTAACAATATTTACCCCATCACCCATGAGCTCAGTTACTAGTAATCCAGTCCCCATCTTACGCAACAGTCCATTTAAATCAAGATCGCTAGTTTTGAGTATAACGTTATGCACACCGCCGGCATTGCCAGTGGTTTTCATTTTTAATTTACGCGCCGAATAGCTATCAAGCACATAGCGTTGTAAGACACCATCAACTACAATGTTATTACGAGATAGTTTTACGCCTTCGCCGTCAAATGCAGCACTGCCCAAGGCCTTTGGTAGATGCGGATTTTCTTCAATGTTAATATGTTTAGCAAAAACTGGTTTGTGTAAATGATTCAGTAAGAATGAAGATTTGCGATAAATGTTGCCACCGTGAATCGCCCCAATGAAGTTGCCTATTAAGCTGCCGGCGATTTCTGCGGCAAAAATTATGGGGCATTTGCGAGTGGTAATCCTCTGAGCATTGAGGCGATTAACAGTGCGTTTGGCTGCTTTTCTTGCGACATGATTAGCATTTTCAAGATCGCACGCATCGTGTGCAACCGTGTAGTAATAATCGCGCTGCATATCGTTTTTATGCTCAGCTATAAAAGAGCAGGCAAAGCTATGCTTGGTTGAGGCTGTGGTACCGCAAAAACCATGGCTGTTGGCATAGATATCAAATGCTTTGAAAGTGCTTAATGAGGCGCCTTCAGAATTGGTTAGGCGTTTATCATAAGCAAAGCCCTCGTTTTCAGCGTTTTTTGTAAGAGCAATTGCTTCTTCGATGTTGATTTGCCAAGGATGGTATATGTCTAAATCGTGATAGTCATAAGCCATTAATTCCGGATCGGCTAAACCAACAAAAGGGTCCTCGTTTGTGAAGCGTGCGATGTGGCAGGCTTTTTCAACCATGGTATGAACTGATTGAGGGGTTAAATCAGAAGCGGTTGCTGATCCGGTGCGGTAGCCAAAATATACGGTTACACCTAAGGTTTTTCCATTGCTGTGTTCGATGGTTTCAACTTTATTTTTACGAACGTTAATTGAAAAACCAGAGCTGATATCGGCGTCGACCTCAACCGCAGTTGCGCCATGTTTTTTTGCTTGATTAATAACATCGTTGGTTAAGTCACGAAATCTTGTTTCATCAAAACCGTGGTTATTTTTTGCGGCTTTTTTTGGATTTTTTACTACCACTTTTTACCTTTAGAGCTTGAGGCTTGTGTTTTAATGCAATTTCTAAAACCTGGTCAATCCATTTTACCGGTTTTATGTTTAGGTGTTGTGTGATGTTTTTTGGTAGTTCTTTCAAATCCTTAGCGTTTTCTTCAGGGATGATGACGGTTTTGATGCCACCGCGCAGGGCCGCTAATAATTTTTCTTTTAACCCTCCGATTTGCAATACCTCTCCTCGTAAAGTGATTTCGCCAGTCATAGCAACATCCGCACGAACAGGGATTTTGGTTAGCGCTGAAACTAAAGCTACACACATGCTAATACCTGCGCTTGGGCCGTCTTTTGGAGTGGCCCCTTCAGGTACGTGAACATGCAGATCGGATTTTTCATAAAAATCTTTTGCAATGCCCAGAACTTGGCTGCGGCTGCGTACTACTGTTAGAGCAGCATGAATTGACTCTTGCATGATTTCGCCAAGACGGCCAGTGTAAGTTGCTTTGCCTTTTCCAGGAACAATTGCTACTTCAATGGTTAATAAATCACCGCCAGTTTCCGTCCATGCCAGGCCATTTACTTGCCCAATTTGGTCTTTATCTTCGGCTAAACCGAAATGATAAATTTTTACGCCCAAATATTTTTCGACGTTGTGATGTGTAATATCTATTTTTTTAGTCTTGGGTTTGATCAGGATATCTTTTACAACCTTGCGACATATTTTGGCGATTTCGCGTTCTAAATTACGTACCCCCGCTTCTCGAGTGTAGTAGCGAATAATTGCAGTGATCGCGCTTTCGGTAAAAACAATCTCTTTAGATTTGAGACCGCTTTCTTTGATTTGTTTTGGGATTAGGTATTGCATCGCAATACGTAATTTTTCTTCTTCGGTATAGCCCGCTAAACGCAATACCTCCATGCGATCTAGAAGGGCAGGTGGTATATCTAATGAGTTTGCGGTTGCGACAAACATGACATCAGAAAGATCATAATCAATCTCAAGATAATGATCGCTAAAGGCATGATTTTGTTCTGGATCTAATACTTCAAGCAGGGCAGATGCTGGGTCGCCACGAAAATCCATAGCCATTTTATCGACTTCATCTAACATGAAGAGCGGGTTGCGGACTTTAACTTTAGCCATTTTTTGCAATACTTTTCCTGGGAGTGCGCCGATATAAGTGCGCCGATGGCCGCGAATTTCTGCTTCATCACGAACACCGCCCAGAGAAATGCGAACAAATTCTCGCCCGGTGGCGCGAGCAATTGATTGTCCCAATGAGGTTTTACCAACACCTGGAGGGCCAACTAAGCATAAGATTGGTCCTTTAACTTTGCGTACGCGATTTTGTACGGCTAAAAATTCTATAATGCGTTCTTTAACTTTTTCTAACCCATAGTGGTCAATTTCAAGAGTTTTTTCAGCTTTGGTTAAATCTTTATTAACCTTGCTCATTTTTTTCCACGGTATGTCCAAAAGCCAATCCAGGTAGTTGCGCGAAACAGTTGCTTCGGCTGACATGGGTGGCATTAATTTTAATTTGTTAAACTCCGACAGGGCTTTTTCCTTGGCTTCGTTGCTTAAGCCGGCTTTTGTAATCCGGTCTTTTAGTTTTTCCATTTCAGATAATGGCTGACGGCCTTCACTTATCTCATCTAGCTCTTTTTGCACCGCCTTGAGTTTTTCGTTTAAATAAAACTCACGCTGAGTTTTGTCAAGTTGAGTTCTAACACGATTTTTTAATTTCTCTTCAACCTGAAGCACTTCGAGCTCGTGCCTTAATAAGTTAATAACAAATTGTAGTCGTTGTTTGGCATCTTGGGTTTCTAGGATTTTTTGTTTGTCTTCAAGCTTAACTATCGGTAAGTGAGCCGCAACAGCGTCGGCTAGACGTCCTGGTTCCTCAATGTTTACTAGGGCCGACAAAATTTCCGGAGGGATTTTGGGAGTTGATTTAACGTAATCTCCGAACTCGTTTAGGAGTGAACGAACCAGGGCTTCAGTCTCATGATCTTTAGATATGATGTCTTCGAGGACAACAATATCGCCCATCAACAAGGTTTCGTTTTCTATTAGATTTCTGATTTTGCCACGGCTAATGCCTTCCGCTAAAACTTTGATAGTGCCATCTGGTAGTTTTAATACCTGCAAAATATTGGCGATGGTGCCGATGCGATATATATCGTCAGCTTTGGGGTCTTCTTTTTTTGAGTCTTTTTGGGCAATAAAAAATATTTGTTTTCCAGAGCTAACGCTCTTTTCTAGTGCTTGAATTGATTTGGGCCGATTAATAAATAATGGCACAACCATGAAAGGATAAATAACCATATCACGCAGTGGTAATACGGGAGTTGGGCTTGATTTTTCTTGTGCTTTGCTCATATTAATTTTTTAAAGATGCGGTTCATAAATTATTAATGGGGCTTATTTTTGTTTTAAGCCTGGTTGGTTCTCATAAATTAGAATTGGGGCGTTGTCGCCATTTACAACCCCTGAATCAATAATAACTTTGCTTAAGTTTTTTTGTGAAGGTAAATGGTACATGGTGTCTAGCAGTAAAGCCTCCAGGATCGATCTTAGACCGCGAGCACCTGATTTTTTTGTCAGAGCTTTTTGCGCGATAACTTTTAAGGCATCATCTTGGAATTCTATTTCCACGTTTTCCATCATAAATAATTTGTGATATTGCTTGGTTAGAGCGTTTTTGGGCTCTTTCAAAACTCGAACTAGCTCAGTTTCTTCAAGTTCATCCAGTACCGCGATTACCGGTAAGCGCCCAACAAATTCTGGGATTAATCCAAATTTTATTAAATCTTCTGGTTCGACTTGACGTAACAATTCGCCAACATCTTTTTTATTCTTTTCGCCATAAATTTCTGCAGCAAATCCAATGCCGGATTTTTCAGTGCGTGTTTTTATGATTTTATCTAGTTCAGCAAAAGCTCCACCACAAATAAAAAGGATGTTTTTGGTGTTGACCTGCAAATATTCTTGTTGTGGATGTTTGCGGCTGCCATGAGGGGGGACGCTTGCGACTGTGCCTTCGATTAATTTTAGCAGAGCTTGTTGCACTCCTTCTCCGGAAACGTCACGGGTAATGGAGGCGCTATCACTTTTACGTGAAATTTTGTCGATCTCGTCGATATAAATTATGCCGGTTTCGGCTTTTTTTGTGTCGTAATCACATTTTTGCAATAACTTTTGCACAATGGTTTCAATATCGTCACCCACATATCCGGCCTCGGTAAGCGTAGTGGCGTCTGCGATTGCAAAAGGGACATTGAGCATGCGAGCAAGGGTTTCTGCAAGTAAAGTTTTGCCGCTACCAGTTGGGCCAATTAGCAGAATATTGCTTTTACTTAACTCAACGTCTCCGTCGTTTTTTTTGTCCTTATGGGCCAGGCGCTTGTAATGGTTATAAACCGCGACACTTAAGGCTTTTTTGGCATATTCCTGTCCGATTACGTAGTCGTTTAACCCTTTGTTGATTTCTTCAGGGGTTGGTAGCTTGGTTTGTTCGGTAGAGATTTGTTGGAGTTTTTGGTCTTGAGTTTTATCTTGTTTGATCATCTCTTCGCACATGGCGATACACTCATCGCATATATGGGCGGATGTGCCGGCCACTAATTTTTTTACTTCGTCTTGGTGCTTGCCACAAAATGAGCAGGTTAAGGTTTTGTTATTCTTCATATAAAAGTGCTGTCCTGTTTAAAAATTTAGTTTATTAATTATTGGGGTAATAAGCAATCATTTCAACTGGTTTTGGTAATATAAAACAAAGCCTTATCAATTCTTTCCAAAGCGCGTCGTTTTCCTAAAAGCCTAAGTGTCGTGTTGAGGGGAGGGGATACCGTTGTTCCTGTGACTGCAACTCGAACCGGCTGGGCAACCTTGCCAAGTTTAAGTTCGAATTGTTTGGCGATATCTTCAATTACTTGATGTAAATTTTCATCAGTCCAGGCAGTTAAAATATCAAGACGATGGCGCAGAGCTTGTAAGAAAGGGATTGTTTCTGTTTTTAGATGTTGTTTGGCATCTTCTGCATAATCATCGAAATCCTCATAAAAACAACGACTTTTTGCTGCCATCTCTTGCAGGGTTTCTGCGCGTTCTCTCAGTGCAACAATTATTTCGCTCAGTGTTGGGCCATCGCTGTAATTTATTTTTAGTTCTTGTAGTTGCAAGGCCAAATGAGGTGCAATCATTTGTGGGTCTAAGGTTTTAATATAATGGCGGTTAATCCAAAGTAGTTTTTCAGGATTAAATGCTGCAGCGGCTTTATTTATGTCTTTAATATCAAATAGTTTGATCATTTCATCGCGTGAAAAAATCTCTTGGTCTCCATGTGACCAGCCAAGGCGTACTAAATAATTTAATACTGCTTCAGGTAAAAATCCCTCGTCACGATATTGTAATACGCTTGCTGCCCCGTGGCGTTTGGATAATAGCTTGCCGTCGTTACCTAAAATCATCGGGACGTGTGTGTATGTGGGTGGTGTGGCATTAAAAGCGCGGAAAATGTTGATTTGTCGTGGAGTATTATTTATATGGTCAGTGCCGCGAATGACATGAGTGATTTTCATGTCCATATCGTCAACAACGACACAAAAATTATAAGTTGGATAGCCGTCGGAGCGGATAATTATTAAATCGTCAAGTTCGCTGTTTTGGAAGCTCAAAGGCCCCAATATTTGGTCTTCGAATTCAATCGAACCTTCTTGGGGGTTCCTAAAACGGATAACGAATGGTTGGTCTGCGTTGGCAGGTAAGTTTTTGTGGCGACAATGGCCGTCGTACCTGGGTTTTTCTTTGTTGGCAAACTGTTTTTCTCGTAATTCGTTTAATCTTTCTTTAGAACAGTAGCATCGGTAGGCTAGGCCAGTTTCGACCAGGTTTTCTGCTATTTTACGATAATGATCAATGCGTTTAGTTTGATAAAATGGTCCCGCATCGTAGTCTAAGCCGAGCCAGCTCATGCTGTCGAAAATTAATTGGATTGCTTCTTGGGTTGATCGCTCTTGGTCAGTGTCTTCAATTCGCAGGATAAATTCGCCACCGCGGTTGCGGGCATAGAGCCAGCAATAAAGGGCGGTACGAATACTACCCAAGTGAAGATTGCCAGTTGGACTGGGTGCAAAGCGAGTGCGAACGATCATATGAGTACCTTATAACTCTAGACAAGAGGGCAGATTATAAACTACTATTGCGTTTCTAGAAAAGTATTTGTGGGATGTTGGTAGTTGTTAGGCTTTAGTCTGCGTTGAGTTGTAGAAACCGCGCGAGCTTTGTGCGCAAGCTAAAGCTTGCTATCGGGAAAAAGTTTTTGCTGAGGAGAGGTTTTTGTGGGCGATTAGCTCAGATGGTAGAGCACTGCTTTCACATAGCAGGGGTCGCTGGTTCGAGTCCAGTATCGCCCATTTTGTTGTCTTTAATGTGGTTGCGATTTTTATGTTTTATTGAGTCAAACAAATGGGTTTGGCTTTTTGAGGTAGATCTAATTAATAGCCAATTGTGTTGTTCCTAAATAATCCCCTTCGAGATAGGTATTTAATCTATTAAACCACCCGCCTAGCCAGCGTTCATGGTGTGATGATGGCGATGCCCGTTCTACGCGTCGAATCAGAGCGTTTTTTGCTGACCAAACATAGGCTTGTAATGGCGTTGAGTTGGGTGGAGCAAATTTCATTCCTTTGAGGACATGCAGGAGGCCGCTGCCATGTTTATAATTTTGTAGTGAAGAGCTTATGCCAGCGCCCTTGAAATTAAGATAATCAACTAACGCATAGATGCCAGCCGGCGTGCGTGCAAGCGTATGAAATTTATGATAAATAAATTGTCGGTCTTCTGGCGGCGCGCTTGCTAATAGCTCAGGTAGTATTTCTTCAAGGTGTTTAACCATGCACTCGGCTTGTATTGGAATGGTTTTTTGTAAAAACAAGCGTAACTCCGCCATTCGTGGTGAATTCTGGGCTTGTAAAAATTCTTGGCGAGTGCTCCAAGGGCAATAAATGGCGCCGCGTAGCCACAATGGCGCTTTACCCCCTTTTTTTTCGATATAACGGACCAATTTGGGGAATCCGCTGTTAAATGATGCGCGATTTTTGTTTTTTTGTGAGTATGGGAGCCAGACGAAATGCCCAATTCCCAAAGAAGCAAAATCCTCCCCATCATTCCAAGCAGTAAGTCCATCTACACTACCACCGCTTTCATTGAACCAAATTTTTACACCTATGGGTAAGGCAATTTGCGGGGAGATGATTAATATTTGCGGGTCATTTGAGTTGCTATAATCTTTACCAAAAACCAGCGAGCTGTATAATAAAAATAGTACAATAATTGCTTTTAATGGGCTTAGCATTGAAGTCATAATCGCTAAATTAGCATAGTTAGAGAAAGAGGCAATAGATTAGTTAAATGAGACTTATTGTTTGTGAGGGCGCGCATGATTGGTTTTTTTATGTTAAAAATCAGTTTCAAGTAAAAATTTATGTGTTAAAATGTCAACATTAAGGAAAGATTAAGAAACGTAAAGTTTTAAAGTTTTAGTGCTCATGGGATGCTTAACTTGTTGAATGTTAAGCGGTGTATTTGTCTTTATTGTTTAAGTATTTTGGAATAGGTAGAAGATTTGTAAGGGAGAATTTATGCCTGAAGAAAAACAAGTTAAGGTCGAACAAGTAGCAGCCAAAAAACAAGAAATAGTGATCAAAAAAAGAGGGCCAATAAAAAAACTTTTTAAATCGTTTGTTGATGTAAAAAAATGGATGTCTTACGATGAGGTTGTCACCAATACTAAAACTACAATAGGTCTGTTTCGCAGACTAATTTCTTATAGTAAACCTGAAGCAATACGCCACGAAACTTACGAAGAGGCTGTTGCACGTTTGGGCATGACTGAAGCACAGTTGCTTAACAGAAAGAAAGCCTTTTTATATTCAGCATTAGTCTACGGGGCGTTTGCTCTTGTCTTATTTATCTACCTAATATACTTGTTAGTAAATGCATATTTTTTTGCCGCATTTTTTGATTTGATATTAGCGTGCTTGTTGTTTCTTACTGCATATCTAGAACATTTCTGGTACATGCAAATGCAGAAAAAAAAGCTTGGTTGTGGTTTTCAAGATTGGTTGAACTTTATTTTGCCGAGGGGAAAATAATGAGCAAATATGAGAAATTAATATGGATGTTAGTTTTGATTTTATTTCCATGTATTGGTTTGGCGGCCGATGATGTAGGGGGTAATGTAGGAGATATTATCCAAAAATTGTCTTTTACCCCACCAACTGCCGATGTATCAGTAAGGTTTTTGGCTGATTTGTTTGGTGATATGCCCGTAGTGACACAGTTTTCAGGCAGGGGAATTAATATTATTGGCACAGTTTTTGCCATGTTTAATGCAGGGGTTCTTGCCGTCGCAGGTGTGTTTTTAGGCTATACCATTTTTAAAATAGTTACTGAAACTACCATGGATGGATCAACCATTGGTAAAGCTACAACTGTATGGACTGCAGCACGTACTGGATTGGCAATTATTATGCTTATTCCACAAACAAGTGGATATTCTTTGCTTAATGGCCTTGTGATGTGGGTGGTGATACAGGGAGTCGGACTTGCTGACTCGACTTGGGGTGCCGCTTTGGACTATTTAAAGGGTGGTGGAATATCATATCAGAAACCGCCCCGTATACCTGATTACTCATTGATTAATTACGATATATTGACAGGAGTCACTGTTGTCGACAGTAGTAATTCTGTGACCAGTGTTGGGTCGGCGGATGTTTTGCGATCCTTATCTTGTTCCAAAGTTGTAATTGAAGCATTAAATAAGAAACAAGAGGCAATAAATATTAAAGCCAAAGCCGCGCTTGCTGACTACAAGCAGAAATATCCGGTTAGACCACCGAAGCCTACGCTGAATCCTTTTACCTGGGGAAAGCAGAAGAAATGGGATGATGATATGGCTCGTTTAAATAGTAGCGTAACTAGATCAGAGGTCGAAATTACAGCTAATGAGTACAGTAATATAAGTGGTAAAGCATATGTATTTCCTTTAATTAGCGATAACCCTAACTCTAAGAAGGGCTGGAAATATGATCATGGCTTCGACAAAGAAGCAAATATTTCAGAAAATACCCCATCTATTCTTACTGGGATCTGTGGTGTAGTTAACTATACTGTTGATTTACCCTCAGATGAAGATGCGGAAAAGAAACTAAAATACACTACTGCGAAAGAATCCGGGCTAACAAAAATGATTACAACCCTTGAGCCCGTGGCTGGTAAGTTGGTAGAAAATGCTCTTAATGAAAGAGAAAATAGTTCGAAATTACAGGAGCCCAAACCCGAAAAATTCATATTATATGAAAAAGATGGTAAGCCGATTACATTTATCAAAGATGATGCTTTGGTGGAACCAGCGAAGTATATTGATTTGGATAATTTGGAGGCTTCATCTTTGGCAGGTGCCACTTCTATTCCAGTTAAAAATTGGCCGTATGGGGCGACCGAAATGTTACAAGCAGCGTTGCAGTATCAAGTTGCTTTGGAGGGCGCACAAACAACTTTATCAGTTTTAGATATCCAGAAAAAGCAAGAAGCAAATATTGAGGCGGCGAGGAAAAAAGGATGGCTTGCGGCTGGAGGGTATTATTATTTGTTAAAAAACATCTCATCTTTAGTAACCAAAGAATACACATTGTATCGGTTACAAGCTGCGAAAAGTAGTAGTAATTTCAAGATTATTGATGAAGCTTCTGCTCGGCTAAATAGGACTAGTAGCCTGGCATATGGGGCTTATTTTTCATTCAAATCCAATGAACAGTTATATAACACACTTAATGCGCTTAAACCCGTCTGTAATGATAAATTACGGAATGCTTTAAGATGGATCCATCTTGCTGCTCCGTATGCCAAATTATATGGTGAATCTAATCTTGCTGGTACGAATATTCAGTTATTTGATGAGAAATACACACGTCTTGCGACTAAAAGTGCTGAGGAGGGATTTGCACCAGAAGATATGACGGTGTTCACTAATTTTCTAGCCGGATTTGGTTCTGATAAATCTGGTATTATGAATGTTGCTGGGTGGCTAGAGGCTACTGCTTATACTAGTTTAACAATCGGTGCTGGAGGTATATTTGCAACTGTTGCTCCATTGCTGGGTATGTTGGCTGGTACTTCTCAGGCTGGTCTTGGCGTGATTGTGGGATTGGTGGTTGGGCTTGCTGTTTCTACAGTAGGGGCTATTGCTGCCATCCCAGCGTTAGCAGCGGCCCCACCTTTATTTTTAGCTTCAGATATGTTACGAGTCCTTGGTAGTTGGAATGAATTAATGGTTGTTGAGAGGTCTCTAGATCCTATCTTAAAGCTGCAAATGCTTGGTAATGATATGATGTTGCAGTCGGCTAAATACTTGTTTCAAATGCAGATTTTTTTCGTTACAGTTTCGGTGGCTTCTGTTACAGCATCAACCGTAGGCATACTTGCAAATATAATAGGGGCCGCTCTCTCTGCTATCCCTATGATGACTATTGGAATATCGGTTCAGAGCGCAATTGATGCAATTACGAAGCTGAGTGACAAGTTACAAAGTCTAGCTCAAACAGTCGTGTATGCTTGGATGCCTCTAGGAATGGCAGTTATTACTCCAATTTTTGTTACAGGTATAACCCTAGCTCTTTACATACCACTAATACCATATCTGTTATTCCTTTTTGGAGTAATGAGTTGGTTTATTTCGGTACTTGTCTTGATGGCAGCTGCGCCAATTATCTGCTTTTTGATGGTGTGGGGGGCAGCGTCTCAAGAACATCCATTGTTGTCTCGCGAAGCGGACCTGTTTGTCATGCAACTTGTTGGAATTTTCTTTCGTCCGGTCTTAATGATTATTGGGCTTATTGTTGGGATGTCATTAGCATATGTCGGCATTTCTATTTTGAATATTGGGTTTGCTCATATCTACAATAATATTGCCCAGGTGGAAGGAGTTACATTTGGTTGGAAGGGAGGATGGGATAGTATACCGTACACTATTGTGTACTTTGTTAAGATAATAGCTTTTATGATTTTATATACGTTCACCATGATCTCAATTGTTAATATGTGTTTTTCTCTAATTCATTTGCTTTACACTGAGGTAATGAGTGTTATGTCAATAAGAGCACCTGGAGCTGGTGCAGAGGAGGCGCAGTTACAAGCTGTCAAAACAGGAGCTACAGAACTTGCTCAGGCTGGTATTGGCGGGCTGAAAGAACAGGGAGCGGTTAAGGCCGGCCTTAGTGGTGGTGGTGCTTTTGGAGAAAAGAAAACTGGCGGAGAGCCTGTACAAGTAGAGTCTGGTGAAGAAAAACCGGCAAGTGGAGGGAAGCCTGCAACCGCAGGTTCGTCGTCAGAACCAAAACAAGGCGGAGGAGGGGCGTTAGCAAAATAACTCAAAAGAAAGAAGTTTTACTTTATGGCATGTTTTGCCGAAGCAGCTATCACTTTAAATTCGCGCTCTGGAATGATCCCAGCCTCGAATTTCTTCTGAGCATCAATTAACATGCTTTGGCCTCGTTCATTCATTAAGCGTCTAGTGACTGCGGTCACTTGATTTGGGTCTGATTCCAACAAAATATCCCGCACTTCTTCTGTAAACACCAAGAATTCCCGCAAAGCTACTTGTTTGCCATCAACAGTTGGAACTAGTTTTTGACAGATAATTAATCTTAAGGTTTCAATAATATCGATTGTTCGTCCGCTGCGTTCTTCTGCTGGAAAAGTTCCAACCAAGCGTCTAATGGTTTCAGGTACGCCGGTGGTGTGTAAGGTTGTGTAAACCGGGTGTCCAGTTAAAGCCGCCTCAATTACTGCCGAAATTGTTTCTGGATCTCGTGCTTCACCAACTAAAATCAATCGTGGTTTGCGTCGTAGAGCATTGCGTACGCCATCGGCAAACGTAGGTAAATGCCTTGGTATTTCCGATTGACTTACGATTGCTGTCGGTTTTTCGACATCATCGAATACAAATTCAATCGGTGCTTCATAGGTCAAAATTTTACGATTACAATTCGGGTCTTCGGCAATTTCGCGAATAATCGAAGCAAGCAAAGTCGATTTTCCGGAACCGGTAGCGCCAGTTACGTAAACCACCCCTTCACGTGGGGCAATGGCATCTATGATCTCTTGTTGTAGATTAAGTTGAGATAATTTTGGAGGTTCGGACGGTATGGTCCGCAGTGTTAGTTGAATACCATGGTGTCCCTCAACCTGGCAACCTGTCCCATTAACACGGAAGCGATAACGTTCGGTGCGAGTAGGGCGAAATTCATAGTGAGTGTCGATATCATGGCCGGATAAAATTTGTGTAGTGCCATTTGGGCCATAAAGTGCATTTAAGATGTCACCAACCTCTGGGGTTGACAGTTTGTGCTTGGTGATTTTGTAAATATGTCCACGAACTTCGACAACCACGGGCTCTGCCGTTTGAAAAGTAATGTCCGACGCTGCTATTTTACTGCAGTGAGCTAACAATGGATCAAGATTATCCGCGCCGAAACGCAGTGGTTCATTTTGAAATTGATAGTCTGGTTGAGCTGCTGGCTGAGTCATAATTTTTATTTTATTTTATCTTTTCCGGTCTTGGTTTGTGGGGTGAATATAGGGTTTTGATTTTGTTTATGTTTCGATATTACGGGGCGCCAATTTTTGGCATTGGCTTGTAATTGAGGTATTGCCGTGATACGTAGCACTCTGTCATTAATGCGCATATCGTTGCCACCCCCAGTAATTCCTAGGTCGGCTTGGGATACGTATGGTGGAGTGAGCATGTTTTGTGCTAATAACTTGCGATATAAAATCATCCCTTCATAGTCGCGTTGTAATCTTGCTAAATTAGCAGAGAAAATCTGATTAGCCTGATTGACCCCATCATTCCAGCCGATTTGGATGTATTCATTCCACGCCTTGCGTTCGGTATTGTTTTGTGGCAAAAGAGTGTGGTTTGGTGTTTCAGGCTTTTTATAACCCATCCAAATATAATCACGCCAGTTTGGTGGGGCGGTGACAAAACGAGGTGGTTGTACAATTTGGTAGTCGTGGTCTGAGGCACGAATCGTAAATTCATCTGCTAAATTCAAGGTGTTTCTACCCTCAACAAGCACTGGGGGTAATACGTTTTGGTTTAAGATTAAGTAATTGAAATTGAAAATATTATCAAGGTTTCGTTTTTGAGAATTAAGCATCACATTTAATTGTCGTGAGCGCCAGGCGAGCCCGGCTTGTGCCCCAAGCCCCTGAGCAGTTTGTATTAGTCCGGAAAGACGAATTTCACTGATTTTAAGAGCGGTTGGCGATTTTAGTGCTTCAATGCGACTTAGTTCTACAGGAGTTTTTGTCGAGTTTGAGCACCCGGCTTGTAAAGTCGCAACAAGCAGTACTAAGATTATTAATCGTCCTTTCATTAGGCTCTTTAGTGATTTTATGGTTTTATGTAGCGTAATTCGATAATTTTACTTGCTGGATAAATCACAATATTAGCTTTACCACCACATTGAAAACCAGCATCACGCAAAATATCTGCAAGAGGGGTGTCTTTTGCTGTAATCGACACCAGGGCTGGAATTGCAGGCGGTGTGCCAAGAACTTTAAGTTTATAGTTTGTTGCTTCGGCGATTTTCTTTACCAGAGGCCCAACTGGTCCGCTCCAATCTATTGAGCCTAGCTGTCCCATTCCAACCATATCGGGTTCAATAGGGCATGGTAGTTTGGCGTGAGGGTGGATCGCTCGATCAATTTCAGCAAGTTCTTTCAAGGATTTGCTTACTGAATCAGCAGTCGCAGCTAACTTTACATCTGCTGTACGCAAGTCTTTATCGTTGCTGATGATGTCAATTTTTGATTCGGTAGCACAGCCAATGAGTTGGACTAACAATGGGATGGCTGCTAAAAATTTTTTGTTGGTTTTCATAACCGATTATCTTCTAATGTTAGCGCGTAATATTTAGGTGGTATTGAAGCAAGAATGGTGGATTATTGTCAAGCTAATTAGTTGGGTTTTATTAAATATTTTACCATAAGTTGATTTGATGATAGAATCGCCAAAGAAACGGGATTTAGACTAAAAATTCAATAGGAGGAAGGGATACGATATGATGCCTCAGCCGACAGAGAGCGCCCACTGGCGTGACTCAGCCCGACCAGCCAAGTTTTTTTTTATCGATGCCAAAGCAGCCTTCCCAGTCGTATTGTTTCTAATTCATATTCGGGTATGGACGTTGGTAGTTGCTATGATAATAATGATGTTTTTTACAGTATTAAATCGTTATGGCTATAGTGTGGAGGTTTTTTTACGCCTATTTAAAGGCGTGCTTGCAGGGCCGAGGAAAATGGCTATTCCTTGGTGGGAAAATTGACAATTATTAAGAATCCAAGTTATGGACCTAACAAGAGCTCTTTGTAATCTTGTAAAAACGACAAATGCAAAGTTTACATTTTGTGGTAAATCGATTTCTTGCGAAGAAGCTTTTGCGGAAACAGGACTATTGCCAGCGATCGCACAGCGTGCTGATAAGATGTGCTCATTGTGCTTAGGATATGGAATTGGAGCCACTTTTATTGAAGCAGAGAAATCTCTTTTAGGAGTTCAGGTACAATTCGATGATATTACACCCGATACCTTACGTTTAATGTATATTTATGATGTGATTTTAGGAATAATAGGGGCATCACCTAAATCAGACCAAGTACCATTCGATGAATTATTGTACGATTAAAAATGTCAGAAAATATAAAAACAGAGCAAGAAAGTTGTGATTTACAAGAATTACTGGAGTGCTGCGACAACATTTCTGATAGCTTATGCAAATTTAGCGACCAGTTAGCTAAAATTATTGAAGTTAAAAAGAAAGCGGCAAATAGCCTAGGTGGCAACACAGCCCTTAACCAAGAGCAGGATGTTTTGAGTTCTACTGCAAATCTAGAGAAGATTAATGTAAAACTTACGAGTGCAATCAGCGAGGTAAGACAATTGTGTCAGCAAGCGCTAATGTTAACGCAGCGGTTTGATTCGCGAGCTGAAGAAAAAAATGAAAATAGCATGGTTGAAAGAGGCCTTGAACCAGGTGGCAAGGCAAATTAGGAATGGTGACTATGCCAGAGAAAGAACTACTAACCCCGGATGAAATTGTCAGCAGAACAAAGAAAGTAATTGATGGAGTGCTTGCCGAGGGTGATTGGGAGCATTCGGTTTTTTTAAAGGTGGAAGCTGCTAAGTTGCGTCTGTTGTGTGACGAACTTGGAAAATTGGTGCGCTATAAAGGGCAAGGCCTTGGCAGTGAGTTTGTTGTTAATAAAACCTCTGATCGAAGAGCGGTTTCGCCGGGTTGGTCACAGGTTTTTATTTTGTTATACCAGGCTAATGATACCGACTTATATAGTTGGTATCGGACTATCAAAACTTTAACGGAGCATAGTGTTTCTAGGCCAGCATATAAAGACGAGAGTCATGCGCAAGAATTTATTCGGTCTAAAACCGCAGGTGTCGAGCATAATGGTTATGCTGTTGTTAACGTTAAAGATGAAGATTTTTATGATGCAGAAGCAGCTCCAGTAGATGCTTATGGGCATCAATTGTTTGTTTTGAAAGAAAATTCAGTTAAATTAGAAAATATTGTTGAATTTGTTCATGCTAATAAAAAGCATTACGCGATACATGACAATGAGTTGATTTTATTGGATGAGGAGCCTCCTGTATAATCGATTCTTATTGAAATTAAACAATTAAGTGGCGAAAGGTATGCCGGAGCAGCAACAACAATCAGGACAAGATACTTCATTAGACTTCCTATGGGTAGTAGGGTTTTTAATTGGTGGCACTTATCTTGCGTGGTATTTTGGCAGAGAATATATAGTATCTGTAGTTTTCCATGTTCGTTTTTATGAAATCACAGCAGTTGGTTTCTTGCTTGATCTGTGGGCAAAACTTATGCAGTTTTTTGGTCTTCCCCAGCCACAATTTCAAATAGATAAAATAGCCTTTTTTATTCAGCACAACATTAACGGTGTAGGGATTAATTTTTCCGTATTAACCAAAGTAAGCGCCATGGTCGGCGAATATACTAAATACCCGTTTACGTTACTTCTGTTTGGCGCAGCCGCATTGCTTTATTTTGGCGGAGCCTCACACAACTTTCATCATATTTTTACCACGCAAACACTTAAGAAATTGGAGCAAGAAAATTGGCCGCAAATTAAGCCGGTTTTGGATCTGGATTTGGTTAATGAGAAATTAGACAAAGAGCCATGGGCTATGGCATTGTCACCGATGGCTTTCTGTAAAAAACACGATCTACTCGATGTGGAAAAAAAGGATGGTAAATATATTGTTGTTTTGCGGCGTGGGGCAGCATATCGCCTCTTATCGCTGCAGCTTGGGCCAAAATGGTATGGGGCTGAAAGCTTGCCGCCTCATCTTAAAGCTTTGTTTGCTGTTTTTGCTGCACGGATTGAAGGTGATAAAAAAAATGCGGAGCATTTACTAGATCAGTTTTCCGCTTCAGCTGCTAGCGGTAAGTTGAATATAGAGGGTGTTGAAGAGCTAATGCATAAGCATATGAACGCGAAAAACGTTTCTAAGATAATGAGCTTGCATGGCTATATTACTACAATGTTAGCGTCTATGTTGGTGGGTGCGCGTGCAACAGGTGTGCTTGCTAGTTCGGAATTTATTTGGTTGAAACCAATGGACAGGCGTATGTGGTATATGCTCAACAGTGTTGGTCGACCAACAGCGGTTGCTGAAATTAGCGGGGCTTTTGCTCATTGGTTAGCAGAGAAAAAGATAGGATTGCCTTTGATGGTGCCGATGGTCGAAGAAGCAGTAAATGGTTTAGAGTTAGCTGTTAGTGAAATGATTTATAAGCCAGACGAAGAGTAGCCAAATGCCAGTTCAACAACGAGGGATAGAAGCAGATCAAGAACAGGTAGCAAGTTCGCTATTACGCGATACGCGCACCGTGGGCCAACGCATCTCCGATTTTCTAAAAAATCCTTCCAATGTTGCTGTGCTGCTGTTGATGCTCGGAGTGCTAAGTTTTATGATTCCGGAAGTTAGCGATGTCGCCTTTTTAATTGGCATCTGCTTGCTTGTTATTTCCAAGTCTCACCATTACTCTTTGCCTTTTCGCATGCCGAAACATGCTAAATGTTTGGATTACAATAGCCCGAAAGCGGGTAGTAACAAACCGGGTATGGCCAATGGAATTTATTTTTTTGGTAACGATCGTAAAACCAATGATGAGTTGTGGTTTACCGATGATGATATGCGAACCCATGCTTTAATTTTTGGTTCGACTGGTAGCGGTAAAACCGAAGCGCTAGTTTCAATTGCGTATAACGCCTTACTCCAAGGAAGTGGTTTTATTTATGTCGATGGTAAAGGTGACAATTCTCTATTTGCCAAAGTTTTTTCTTTAGTACGTTCTATGGGGCGTGAAGACGACTTGTTGTTAATCAATTTCATGACCGGTGCCCGCGACATTATGGGACCACAGGAAAAACGTCTTTCGAACACCATGAATCCTTTTTCCACCGGTTCTTCAAGCATGTTGTCAAATTTGATTACAGGCCTCATGGATTCGGGTGGGGAGAAAGGCGGCGGCGACATG
>AMFJ01033859.1_pt1 | contig 18033 bp, 18 predicted proteins | sample 427208 | NCBI WGS metagenome assembly AMFJ01 (sample SAMN02954298, study PRJNA114691) | groundwater metagenome | biome: aquatic; feature: subsurface aquifer; material: sediment; isolation source: subsurface aquifer sediment | place: USA: Rifle, CO | collected 2008-08
ATCAAGAATAAGGTTTGTTCTGTCAAGGATTCTGCACTCCAGTTCCCGCTCAATGTTTCTCATCTGGGAGGGGGTGAGTTCGTCGTCAAATATAACCAGGCTTATGTCCTGCTCTTTAACGTATGTCTTGATTTCTTCAAGTTTTCCCGAGCCTATGTATGTTTTGGGATTAGGCTTGTCCACTTTTTGGACGAATCGCTTATCTTTGACTGCGCCTGCTGTTTCGGCAAGAAATTCAAGTTCGTCCAGATATTCAAGAATTTTTTGTTCGTCATCGTTTTGTTTAACAACACCAACAAAAACTGCTTTTTCTACTATATTCTCCCTTTCGGCCATATGTCTTTAGTAAAGAAAAGGCTGCTTCTTGTGAGGCAGCCTTAATCCATATTTATTAAAATTAATTATCTCAATTGGAATATAACCGGGAATGTGTAACGAACCTTTACTGGTTTGTTTCTTTGTCTTCCGGGTTTCCATTTTGGCGAAGAAGCAACAACGCGGGCAGCCTCTCTGTCCAGCGAAGCATCAACTCCCCTTACAACCTTAACGTCACTTACGCTGCCGTCTGTACCAACAAGGAACTGAAGAATAACACGTCCCTGAACACTGTTTTCTTTAGCTATTTCGGGATAAACGAGTTTGCTTGCAACCCATTTGGTAAATGTGTTTTCGTCCCCACCCTGGAATGTCGGTTTTTCTTCAACAATTGTGAATGGGATCTCTTCTTCTTCAATCACTTCTTCAACAGCTCCCTTAACATAATCTTTAATATCAACGCCAAGTTTTTTGTCGTCTTCTGTGTTGATGATCAGGTCATTTTTAATGTTCATGTCGTCATCAACAATTTCTATAACGTCCGAAACTGTAGGAATTTTTGGCATTTCAGCTGGAGGAGGAGGTGTGTCGTTTGTAATAGGAATCAACTCCTCTTCAATAACAACTGCATTGTCATTTCCAAGTGTTGATCTTGTCTTGTCATAGGTTTTCCATTCGAAAGCCAGTAATACAACAAGAAGTGCTACAACCAAACCTACTTCGGTAAATAGTAATTTCTTGTTTTCTAGATTTGCTTTAGGCGTTTTCTTTATTTCCATGTCTTTGTTTTGTATACAAATGGTTATCGAATCGTAAAATTAGAAAGAAATAATTATTTGACAAAAGTAATTGTGGATAAACTTTTACAAAAAACTATCAAATACAAGATAATGAGGAAGATAAAATTTTATATGGTTGTTAAAAACTTTTTTGTGGAGCATATCGGAGTCGAACCGATGACCTCTTGCATGCCATGCAAGCGCTCTAGCCAACTGAGCTAATACCCCCTACATTTTGCAATGTAGCAAAATTTATACCAGATTCAAGTCTTTCAATACTTGATTTGTCGATCTTACAGAATCGGCACTTTTCTGAAATTCAGCTTTTTCTTCGGCGTTAAGGTTTAGTTCAACAATTCTTTCCCAGCCTTTCCTGCCAACAACAACCGGAACTCCAAGACAAATATCTTCCTGTCCGAATTCTCCCTCAAGCATAACGCTGCATGGATAAATTTTCTTTTCGTCCAGCACAATTGATCTTACAAGTGCTGCAACAGCAGCGCCCGGAGCGTACCATGCAGAGGTGCCCAGGTGTTTTGTAAGTGTAGCACCACCAACCATTGTATCTTTTGCAACCTGGCTAAGTATCTCTTTTGATAGAAGTTCGTTCACCGGTATGCCTCTTAAATTCGCAAATCTTGTAAGAGGAATCATTGTAGTATCTCCGTGACCGCCAATTACCATTCCCGCTACGTCGCTTGCTGGCGATTTTAATGCTTTCCGAAGATAAAATACAAATCGGCTGCTGTCTAGTATACCGCCCATTCCAACAACTTTGTTTCTCGAAAGCTTTGTTCTCTTAAGCGTAAGATATGTCATAGTATCCATAGGATTGGAAACGATCACAAATACTGCATTTGGAGAGTATTTAAGTGAGTTTTCTATTACGTCGTTTACAATTGCTGCGTTTGTTCCAATAAGCTCCTCTCTTGTCATCCCTGGTTTTCTTGGAAGTCCGGATGTTACAACTATAACCTTTGATTTTGCAGTTGCCTCATAGTTGTTTGTAACACCGGTAATTGTGGTGTCGAATCTAAGCAATTTTGCAGTTTGCATCATATCAATTGCTTTCCCTTCTGCAATACCGGGTTTGATGTCCAGCAGAACGATTTCACCTGCGAATTGCATCATATTCATTGCATTAACACAAGTAGCGCCAACGTTGCCTGCACCAATAACACTTACCTTTGACATAATTAATAAATTTTAAGTTTATATATTTTTGTAGTTTTGCAACTAAATTAACTTTTATGAATGGAGTAGAAGAATTCCGCACATATCGTGCCAAAATGAACAAAGAGATTCTAGATTCCGACAATCTTTTTTTTAAAAGATTTTACAATCTGGATACCAAATGCTACGAGAATGGAGCCTTGCCTTCTCAGACCAAAGAAATGCTTGGTTTGGCCACATCAATGGTTTTAAGATGCGACGATTGTGTAAAATATCATCTGGAAAAATGTTTTGAATTAGGAGTAACCAGGGACCAACTTTTTGAGATTATGTCTGTTTCTAACCTTGTTGGCGGTTCAATTGTTATTCCTCACACAAGAAGAGCAGTTGAATACTGGGACTTGCTCGAAGAAGAAAAAAGAAATGGTTAGATATTTCAATCAGGATACAGGTTTTTCTTTAAAAAATCGCAGGATTAATTCCGGGTGGATTAAAAAGGTCATTGCCGAAGAATCCAAATCACGGGATATTACTCCCGGAGATATAAATATTATTTTTTGCTCGGATCCTTTTATTCTGGAGTTGAATAATAAGTACCTAAAACACAATTATTACACAGACATTATCACATTTGACAATTCCGAAGATAAAATAATTTCCGGCGATTTGTATATTAGTATAGATACAGTTAAAAGTAACGCAATAGAGTATTCGGCAACATTCGAAAATGAGCTGCACAGAGTTATTATTCATGGGATTTTGCATTTACTCGGATATAGCGACAATACAAAAAAGCAGTTGAATGTAATGAGGGAGATGGAGAATAAATGCTTAAATATGAGGAATATCGGATGACAGATAGCTATGATATTATTGTAATTGGAGCAGGACATGCCGGTTGTGAGGCTGCTCATGCAGCTGCACGTATGGGTTCAAAGGTCCTTCTCATTACAATGGACATGAACAAGATAGCTCAAATGTCTTGTAATCCGGCTATTGGTGGTATTGCTAAAGGTCAAATAGTTAGAGAGATAGATGCTTTGGGAGGTTGTACCGGAGTAGTTACAGATGCAAGTACTTTACAATTCAGAATGCTTAATCGCTCAAAAGGACCTGCAATGTGGAGTCCAAGGGCTCAATGCGACAGACAACACTTTTCTTTAAACTGGAGATATATTATTGAAAACACTCCCAACTTAAGTATCTGGCAGGATACAGCTATCTCTTTTATTTTTGAAAACAACATTATAACTGGTGTTAAAACGGAGCTGGGAGCTTCTTTTAAAGCAAAATCGGTAATACTTACTGCCGGTACTTTTTTGAATGGCAGATTGTATATTGGCCAGCAAACAACCGAAGGGGGACGAGTAGGAGAGCTCTCTTCGTACCATCTTTCGGAACAGCTTCTGAATTTTGGATTCTCTGTCGATAAAATGAAAACAGGAACACCTCCAAGAATCGACGCAAGGTCGATTGATCTTACGAAGCTTGAAAAACAGCCAGGGGATTCCGATCCCGAGAAATTTTCTTTTATGAACGTTCCTTCGCCAATTCAGGGAAGTGTTGAACAAATGTGCTGTTATATGGTACATACAAATCAAACTGTTCATGATATTTTAAAAGAAGGGTTCGAATTCTCTCCTTTGTTTTCAGGTAAAATTTCCGGTCGCGGGCCGAGATATTGCCCAAGTATCGAAGACAAGCTTAAAACTTTCTCAGATAAAACTTCTCACCAGCTTTTTCTGGAACCGGAAGGTTGGAATACAAATGAGTATTATCTCCAGGGATTTTCCTCATCACTCCCTTTAGATACACAATATGCGGCGTTAAGAGCTATCCCCGGATTTGAAAATATTGTAATATTCAGGCCAGCTTATGCTGTTGAGTATGATTATTTTCCACCAATTCAACTACATCACACGCTTGAGACTAAAATTGCACCGAATCTATATTTTGCAGGACAGATTAATGGTACAACAGGATACGAAGAGGCTGCTGCTCAGGGATTAATGGCTGGGATAAACGCACATTTAAAACTTAAGGGAAAAGACCCTTTAATATTAAAGAGGGACCAGGCATACATTGGAGTACTTATTGATGACCTTGTAACTAAAGGAGTAGACGAACCATACAGGATGTTTACTTCTCGTGCGGAGTACCGGATTTTACTAAGGCAGGACAATGCAGACAGGAGATTAACAGCAGCTGGTTACAAAGTAGGTCTTGCTTCTGAAGAGAGATTACGCCTTGCCACAAAAAAATATGAACTGGTAGACGATGTCGTTAATTTTCTAATGACAGCAACACTCTCTCCGGATGAGATAAACCCATATTTAATAGTGAAAAATTCAGCCCCTGTAGCACAAAAGAAAAAGATTTCCGACATTTTAAGCAGACCACAGATTGATTTGAATTCTTTGCTTAAAATTGTTCCACGAGGAACAATAGATGAATATGTTTTTGAAAAGGAAGAAATTAGCCGGTTTTCGCATCAATTACCGGAGCTATTAACCTGGGAAGCTAAAACAAAGGAAAACGAAGATAAGCAATTGCCTAACAACGAAATATCATCATTTGTCGACATCTTCACTACTCTGGATGCCGACCTTCTGTTACCCTATCAGAAAAATACCTATAATGCAGAAATTTCGGGAGTCAATATTATAAAAAAGGAGATTCTTGAATCCGCCGAAATTCTTGTAAAATACAAAGGATACATCGACAGGGAAAAGAGAATTGCAGACAAAATCCTTAAGTTGGAAGAGGTAAGGATTCCTGAAGGATTTGATTATTTGAATCTTAAATCGATATCGACAGAGTCACGGCAAAAGCTGCAGAAACACAAACCCAATACTATATCGCAGGCTTCAAGAATACCCGGAGTTTCCCCTGCAGACATCTCAATATTGCTTATATACTTTGGCAGATAGCTTTTATGCATTTATGTTCCTCGTGGAACAGAAGTCGTTACTCTAATGGTAACGATAAATGAAGCGTTTCTAAACAACCTGAGACATTACCTTTTAATTCCATAAAAAGAGCAGATTTTTCTTTTCCGGAATTAGTAATGTTTTCCATACCAAATCCAGGAAAATCTGCTTTAATGAAATACTCCTTACGGCCATTATTTCTCAAAATGGAGTAAATATCTTCGATGTCGTCCATTGAAGAGGCATTGGTTTCCAGGATTTTAAAAGTATTTCCGCTTAGGTCTGAATCGTCTGGATATCCTACAAAATATAGCTTTTTGAGATTGCCGCCGATTGTTATCTTTTCAAACACTAAAGAGACTCCGTTCCGGTATTGTGTCTCTTCCAGTATATATTTAACAATTGGCAGGGGCCACATAAAATGGGAAGAAGTCAATTCGTCTTCCCTGAGTTTGATTAACTCTGTAGCCGTCAATTTCTCTGCTTTTCCGTATTTGTTAGAGTTCCGGATCAAATAGTTTCTTTCGATTCCGGAAAAATCTTTTGAGAATGTACTTTTAAATAATTGATGGTCAAAGCCAAGCCTGGAGTATAGGCTAAAAAGATCCTCTGTCGCCGGTTTTACAAGGAAATAAGAGTGACCATTTTCTTTTAAGTGCCTGACTGCGATATTTATAAGAATACTGGAGTAAGATTTACCTCTGTGTTCCGGCAGTGTTCCCACTCCATAAAGATAGCCACCTGTTGTTTTACATTTATCCTTGATGAAATATGAAGGGAAGACAGAAATACAAGAATAAAAGCGTCCGTCTTCACCCCCAAGAATCCATGTGTTTGTATGAGGGAGGCAATGATTTAGATATAGCTCTATATAGTTCTCATCATCAGTGAAACAAGAGCGCCAGATCTCAGCTATATGTACCCTATCATTAATTGTTGCCTCTCTAATAACCATTTTTTATTCGATGTTATAAATATCGGCAATCAAATCGGCATATTTTGCTTTAATTTTGGCTCTCTTTAACTTTAAAGTCTGTGATAACATGTCGTTTAGAGGTGTCCATTCGTCGAGAACTAGTTTTGGTCGTTTGATCTGTTCGTGAAGAGCCAGACGGTTGTTGACACTTTCAATCTCTTTGTTTATCTTCTTAATGATCTCAGGTTTTGTTATAAGGTCATGATTGTTTGTGTATTGGATTTTATGCTTTGCCGCCCAATAGTTAAGTGAGGTTATGCTTGGAATTATAATTGCAGAAGCAAACTTTTGATTTTCACCAACAACCATACAATTCTCTATGTATGAAGACTCCTTTAAAAGGTTTTCAATTACCTGAGGTGCAACATATTTGCCTGCAGAAAGTTTGAAAATTTCCTTTTTTCTGTCTGTTATTTTAAGAAAAATCGTGTCTACCATAACTCCAATATCGCCAGTATGCAACCAGCCTTCGCTGTCAATTACCTCTTTGGTAAATTCCGGATCTTTATAATAACCAAGCATAATATGAGGCCCGCGGGAAAGAATTTCTCCATCTGCGGCAATTTTCATTTCGGTGCCTTCCATTGCTTTTCCAACAGTTCCGATTTTGATAATCATCTCTTTCGGGTTGTTAACGGCGATTACAGGCGATGCCTCAGTCATGCCGTAACCTTCAAAAACATACATCTTCGCGGCTGTAAACAATCTTATGATTTTCGCCTGAATGGCAGATCCTCCGGAAACTACAAGCATCTCTTTTCCGCCCAGTTTCTCCCGCCATTTGCTATAAACAAGTTTGTCTGCAATAGAATACTGCAGCTTGTAAAGAGGGTTGTTTTTTGTGTAATCAAATTTGCAGGCAATTGAAAATGCCCAGTTGTATATTATTTTCTTTACTCCGCTTAAATCTTTGCCGGCGCTTTCAAACTTCGAGAACATCATTTCCAGCACACGCGGTACTGCACAAAAGCCGTCTGCTTTACAATCGGCAAGGTCTGCAGCAATTGTGGAGAGATTTTCGGCATAGTAAGTGCTTATCCCCAGGTATTGATAGTCATAATTCATGCATCGTTCATATATATGGCATAAAGGCAGGAAACTTAGCATTTTATGCCTGTGGTCCCTGATCTGCTGAACGGCAGTTCCAATAAACTCGAAGACAAGGTTTTTGTGTGTGAGCATAACACCCTTTGGAGTGCCGGTTGTACCGGATGTATAAATGATTGTAGCTACATCACCATCACTAATCTCTGCTTTGTTTTTCTTAATAACAGCTTCAAATTTTGCTGCATTATCATCTCCTAATTTATATATATCATCAATTGATTCATATCCTTCAACAGGGTCTAGTGTGTACACTTTTATGGGATGATCTGCTTTTTCTATAAAAGGGATCAGTTTTTTTACAAGAACATCGTTGCCAAGGAAAATCACTTTTGCGTCGCTGTGGTTAAATATGTGCTTGTAGTCTTCATTGCTCATTGTTGTGTAAACCGGAACATATACAAGATTTGCCAGGGTAAGGCCCATGTCTATAAAGTTCCACTCCGGCCTGTTGGCGCAAATTGTAATGACCTTATCATCTTTTTTAAGGCCCATGGCGAGAAAAGCATAGGCTAGTTTATGAGAATAATCATAGTAGTCCTGTGAAGAGAATTTAATCCACTTTCCGTTTAATCTTCTGCTAAGAATGTCATCTTTAGGATATTGGGTGATGAGGTTTTCCAGAATGTCAAATGTTCTTTTTACTTCCATAATCGTGAGTTTGGGGTTTAAGTTTATTTGATCAGAGATTTCATATCTTTTATGAAAATATCGATATCCTCTTTAGTCGTATTGAATGAGCACATCCACCTTACTTCATTTGTCTCTTCGTCCCACACATAAAAATAGTGCAATTTCCGCAGCTTTTCACACAATTCTTTTGGAACATAGGCAAACACGGCGTTTGTGTCTACAGGACGGCTTATCTTGATTTGCGGAACAGACTGCAACTCCTGTTCCAAATATTTTGCCATGTTGTTAGATTCTGTTGCCAGCTTAATGTTGTTGCCGTCCTTAAGATAGGCCTCAAACTGAGCTGCTATAAAGCGGTTTTTCGAAAATAGCTGACCGGCCTGTTTCCTTATATAAACGAAATTTTTTGCCAGTTCCTCTCTAAAGAAAACAACAGCTTCGCCAATGAGTAAGCCGTTTTTTGTGCCACCGAACGAAATGGCATCGACACCCAGGTCGTATGTGAAACTTTTAATTGACATATTTAGAGATGCAGCTGCATTCGATATTCGGGATCCGTCTATGTGCAGGTAACAATCGTATGAGTGCATCAGTATTGCCAATTCCTCAATCTCGCCGGGTGTGTAAATTGTACCAAGTTCCGTTGGTTGCGAAATAGAAAGCACTTTCGGCTGAGAGTGATGCTGAAACCCGAATCCTTTAAGTTCTTTTTTAACTGTTTCTGCTGTTACCTTGCCATTAACGCAGGGAAGAGGTATTAGTTTGCAGCCAGTTAGCTTTTCGGGTGCCCCGCATTCGTCTACATAAATATGTGCGCTTTCCGGGCAAAGGATTGAGTTGAAAGAGCTGGTCATCGCCTTTAGTGAAACTATGTTTGCACCAGTGCCGTTAAAAACAAAAAACGGAATGGCTTTCTCTCCTAAAACTTTTTTGAATTCTTTAATAGCCCTATCGGTTATTTCATCTTCGCCATACGCAACCTGGAACTCATTGTTGGCTTTAATAACAGCCTCCATTATTACCGGAGCAACTCCTGAATGGTTGTCGCTTCCAAAACTGTGCTTCATCTTATTTTGGTTCTTAAGTTAAACTGAGTGTAAATTTAATAAAAAACCCTTTGGATTCCTCCAAAGGGTAATATTTCGAAATATTAAAGAATAATTTAGAGAATTGATTTGTATTTCTCTGCATTCATGAGGGTGTCAAGTTCAGCAGGGTTTGTCAATTCAACTTTAATCATCCAGCCGCTTCCGTAAGGGTCTTTGTTTACAGACTCAGGAGCACTTTCCAGATTTGTGTTTATTTCAATAATTTTTCCGGAAACAGGCATAAGGCCGTCGGCAACTGTTTTTACTGCTTCAATAGCACCAAAAACCTCACCCGATTCAAGGGTTTCCCCTTCAGTTTGAATGTCAACAAAAACGACATCACCTAATTGACCTTGTGCGAAATCGGTAATACCAATGGTTGCGATATTACCCTCAACAAGAATCCATTCATGGTCGTTGCTGTACTTTAGATTTGCAGGTATATTCATAATTCTATTATTAAATTTGACACAAATGTATGAAATATAATTTAAACTATAACCTTTTTAGCGCAAGCTTAATGAGGTCTTCCAATCGGCAACCCGGCAGTTCTTTTAGTATAGAATCGAGCGCTTTTTCCACATTTTGTTTTGCAAAACCCAGCAAAACGAGAGCAGAGAGAGCTTCATCCCTTTGAGTGGGCGCTCTTCCGGCAGAAAGTCCTCCCGAAACGTCGGAAACGCCTCCTTTTATAATTTTGTCCTTAAGGTCAATAAGTAATCTCTGTGCGGTTTTGAGCCCTATTCCCTTAATACTTTTAAGTTTATTTACGTCCCCTGTTATAATAGCATTTCTTATTTCATCCGAAGTCATTGAAGAGAGCATTGTTCTTGCAGTATTGGGTCCAATTCCCGAAACTTCTATCAAATGACAGAATATTCCTCGTTCCTCTTTGTCGAAAAAGCCATACAGAAGCTCAATATCTTCTCTCAGGTGGTGATATATAAAGAGTTTTGCATTCGCGCCTGATGTCAGCCTGGAATATGTCTGCAGGGAAATTTGTATTTTATATCCGATATTGTTTGTTTCCAAAACCACTTCTGTAGGAGTTAGTTCTACCAGAATGCCTTTTATGAAGTCGTACATTTTGTTTTATTTAAACATTTGTGACAAATTTATGTTTTTTAAGGTACATTGAGAAACTTTGTTTTGCTAATTTTGTACGATACTAAAGTTAAAAAACATTCACAAAAAGAGATAAATGGAATTATACAGAAGTGTAGACGAAATAAGAGAACAGTTTCCTGCTCTGAGCCAAAGTGTGAACAACAGGAATCTTGTTTACTTCGATAACGGAGCAACAGCGCAAAAGCCTTTAAGCGTAATCGATTTGCTTAACGAAATGAACTCCGGCATTAACGGGAATATCCACAGGGCTGTTCACGAGTTAAGCGCAAGGAGTACGAAGTTATACGAAGACTCCCGCACGACAATAATGAATTTTATTAATGCCTCAAGCACAGAAGAGATAATATTTACTTCCGGAACCACTGCCTCCATTAATCTGGTTGCCAACAGCTTTACCTCAACCTTTATTCGTAAAGGGGATGCAATATTAATTACTGAGGCCGAACATCACTCAAATCTTGTCCCATGGCAAATGGCCTGTGAAAGAACAGGTGCCGTTTTGAGAATATTGCCTGTAGACGAAAACGGGGTTTGGAGAACGGATCTTCTGGACACCCTTTTGGACAACAAGGTGAAATTAGTCGCTGTAGCCCAAATTTCCAATGTTCTTGGAATTATTAATCCTATAAAACTTATTATTGAGAAAGCACATCTTGCCGGAGCAAAAGTTCTGATAGACGGGGCACAGGGAATCGTTCATACAAGGGTGGATGTAAAAGAAATGGACTGTGACTTTTATGTTTTTTCCGGACACAAACTTTATGGCCCCACCGGAACAGGAGTATTGTACGGGAAGAAGAGCATTTTAGAGAAGATGGTCCCATGGATGGGAGGAGGAGATATGGTAGGAACGGTAACTCTTGAGAAAACCACATATGCCCCTCTACCCCTTAAGTTCGAAGCAGGTACTCCAAACTTTATTGGAGCAGCTGCAATGGGAGAGGCTATAAATTTTGTTAATAGTATCGATAAAACTTTTGTAAAGAATCAGGAAGAGGATCTAATATCTCTTCTAAGAGAGGAGCTTCTGGCAATAAACGGGCTGCGTCTTTATGGCGACTCCCCGGACAAGATTTCTCTGTTCTCCTTTAATATTAAGGGTATTCACCATTCGGATCTTGCTGTTCTTTTAAACAAGATGGGTATTGCTGTTCGATCCGGCATGATGTGCTGCGAACCATTGATGAACAGGTATGGTGTTACCGGTATGGTAAGAGCATCACTGGCAGTCTATAACACCAGTAATGAAATTGAAATATTCATAGAATCGGTAAAACGAGGAGTTAGGATGCTTTCGTGATGTATGAATAGTACAAGTAAACTATTTTAAAACATAGATATCAAAAATAATATATAATGACAATTAAAGATGTAGAGCAGCAAATTGTAGAGGAATTTGAGATATTCCCCGACTGGCTGGACAAATATGAATATATCATAGAGCTGGGAAAATCACTTCCTATAATAAACGAAGGAGGGAGAGATGAGAGAAACCTCATAAAAGGTTGTCAGTCCAGAGTTTGGCTGGCTGCCGATTATAAAGAAGGAAAGATTATTTTTACAGCAGACAGTGATGCGATCATAACAAAGGGAATAATCTCGTTGTTGGTTAGAGTGTTTTCCGGCAGAACGCCACAGGAGATAATTGATGCCGACCTCAAATTCATAAAAGATATTGGACTTGAGGAGAATCTTTCTCCTGCAAGAGCGAATGGTCTCCTCTCAATGATTAAACAGATAAAATTTTATGCTGTTGCTTTTGCATCAAATAAATAAATTCCAAAGAAAATGAGTGTAGAAAAGAATATAGTATTGGCTTTAAAGCAAGTGCATGATCCTGAAATTCCTGTTAATGTTTATGATCTGGGACTCATTTATGAAATAAAAGTAGACGATAAAAGCAAGGCATTCGTAAAGATGACTCTTACAGCACCAAATTGTCCAATGGCAGACCAGCTGTTGCAGGATGTTTATGATGCAGTAATGGATGTTCCAACAATAAAAGATGTTGCTATTGAACTTACTTTTGAACCGCCATGGGGTAAAGAAAGAATGAGCGAAGAAGCTCTTCTTGAATTGGGCTTATTATAAACACATGCATAAAGTTTATCTCCTAATTGGAAGTAACAGGGGAGAAAAAAAGATCCTAATCGAAAAGGCGCAAGAGAGGCTAGGTTTGCTTTCCGTGAATCCTGTATTATCCTCGTCTTTTTATGAGAGCGAGCCCTGGGGATTCGAATCAGATGAGTGGTTTTTAAACAAAGCGATTCTTATTGAAACGGAGTTGTCTCCGGAAAGTCTTCTTCGTCAGATTCTTAATATCGAGACAGATCTTGGCCGCGTAAGAGGTGCTCAAAAAGAGGGATATGAATCGAGGGAAATAGACATTGATATATTGCTTTACGATAACATGGTTATTGAAAGTGAAATCTTAACAATTCCTCATCCCAGAATGCATTTGCGTAAGTTTGTACTGGAGCCTTTAATGGAAATTAATCCGGATATAATACACCCTGTTTTATTAATATCGGTCAAAGACCTTTATTTAAATTGTCCCGATAAATCTGCTGTAAGACGGACATAAACTAAACAAAAGCGATAAATAGTTGTTTCTTATGCAGAAATAGAACAAGTATCATATTCAATACTAAACGAATAAAAATGAACATTATAGAAGGCCTAAAATGGCGCTACGCAACAAAAATATTTGATGCTTCGAAAAAAGTATCAAAAGAGAACCTTGATTATTTAAAAGAGGCTATTAGCCTTATTCCATCTTCATACGGACTTCAGCCATACAAAGTACTGGTTATTGAAAATCCGGCAATTAGGGAAAAGCTGAGAAAGGCCGCCTGGGGACAAGCGCAGCTAACAGAAGCATCTCATATATTTTTGTTTTGTAATTTTACAGCAATGGAGCCGGATAAAATTGATGAATTCTTAAACCGGGGAGCAGCAATTAATAATTATGACCCTGCCACAACAAAAGGATATGGCGACATGATGAAGGGCCAGATGGCCGGCATGACCAGCGAGCAGATAATAAACTGGACATCGAAACAAACTTATATTGCTCTTGGTTCTTTACTGGCTGCTGCATCGGAACTAAGGATAGATTCCTGCCCGATGGAGGGATTTGACAAAGCTAAATTCGACGAGATTCTCGGTTTAAAAGAGAAAGGTCTAACAGCATCGGTACTTGGCGCAGTTGGTTACCGTTCGGCCGAAGACTCACATCAGTTCCTGAAGAAAGTAAGGAAGCCGATGAAAGATCTTTTTGAAATGATTTAATTTACTGAACTTTTGAGGCTTCAAACTTCGCAATGCCGTCCCGCATAAATTTCAGAAACTCTGCTTTCGAACTTTCGCCTATCGGTTTCACAAGAACATTTTCGTTATGATCTACAAGAACATAAAAAGGCTGCGATACAACTCCGAAGTTGCTAAGCTGGTAGTCGCGGAGTTTGCGGCCAAGAGTATTCTTAACCTTGCCGTCCAGTTTTGATGTCACCTGGTCTTCTACAGGAAGCTCTGTTCTGTCATCTACATAGAGCGATGCAATCACTACCTGATTATTAAGGATTTCAAGTACTTCAGGGTCGCTCCAAACAGTTGCCTCCATAAGCTTACAGGCACTGCAGGTAACGGCTTTGAATGAGAGCAGCACCGGCTTGTTCAGTTGTTTTGCGCATTCTATGGCCTGTTCGATTTCATAATAACTGGCCAGGCCATGTGGGGCCTTATGTTTGGGATTTGAATATTTTGCAGGTCCGCAAAGGCCGGCTGTCGGTTCGCCGGATTGTGATGCTGTATTTTGTGTTCCGCCGGAACCTATTGTAAATGTACTTTCATCGGCAGGAGGAATGAGTCCGGATAGAGAGGAGAGCGGTGCGCCGAACATTCCGGGAACCAGGAATACCGCAAATGAGAAAGATGCTATTGCAAGAATAAGCCGGAATGTACCAACATGTGGAGTATCCGAATCGTGGGATGTTTTGATTTTCCCCAGCAGGTAAACACCTAACATTATGGCTAGGACAATCCAAACGGAGATAAACAATGTTCTTGTTATTATTCCGAGCCCGAAATATGCATCAACGGAAGCAAGGTACTTCATACTGAAACCAAGCAGGATGAATGCAAAAACTACTTTTACAACATTCAGCCATCCGCCCGATTTTGGCATCTTTTTCATTAAAGAGGGGAAAAAGGAGAAGATAACAAACGGAAGCGAAAAAGCAAGTCCGAAAAAAAACATTCCTAGTATAGGTTTAAGCGCCAGACCTCCTGTTACCGCTGCGGCAAGGATAGATCCCACGAAAGGGCCTGTGCAGGAGAACGATACGATTACCATGGCAAATGCTACAAAGAAAGAGGCGATAAGGCCGCCTTTGTCTGCCCGGGCATCTGCCTTGTTTGCCAGACCGGTTGGCAGAGTGATTTCAAATGCACCAAAAAAAGATATTGCAAACACCATAAAAAGGACTGCAAAAATCAGATTTGGAATCCAGTGTGTACCAAGCGTATCTGTGGCGTCTGTGCTTTGAAACAGCGCAACAATTACTCCAATAAGTGTATATATAAGTGTTACGGAAAGCCCGAAAAAGAGCCCCTTGGCAATACCGTCTCTTTTTGATCCGGAACCGCTGATAAAAAAGCTCACGGTCATTGGAATCATCGGAAAAACGCAAGGGGTAAAAACTCCTCCAAGACCGGCAGCAAAAGCTATGAGAAGAAATATGAGCAAGCCCTGGGTGTTGTCTTTGGCTCCGGGAGCTTCTGCCCAAGAAACTGTTTCTGAACCGGCAATTACTATTCCTGCCGGAACATTAAAAACGACATCCAGTTCGTCCATCAGGCATTCTCCGCCATTGCAGGTCTGGTACGTAAGGAGACCTTCGACTTTAAATGCTTCTTTAGTTGTTCTACGGATTGTTTGTACAAAAGAGGCCTTTTTTTCAAAGACATTTACCTTCAAACCAAAGGATTCGTCCATTTTTGTTTTTGGTTTCCCGAGGTCACGCAGTTTGCCAACAGGTTCAAATCCTTTGATGTTTTTAAAGTCAAATGTCGTAGGAAGAGGACCGTTTTCAATAAGCTGCGTATTGTACATATACCATGGAACGGCTACATCTGCCTTGAAAATTAAATCAATTGTCCCATTGCCGTTGTCTTTTTGTTCATACTGCCATGTTGCAGTGGACTGGGCGTTCACAGCGGAAAGAGAGAAGATGGCAAGTAGTGTTATTAGTAATTTGCGCATTGTTACCAATTTTTGTTAATTTTATAAACGGCAAATGTATTAAAAATATCTAAAAAAGCAGTATTTTCGCAGCCTGTAAAAGAAGCCACAATGACACAAGAAGAATTATTTAAAAACCTTATAGCCCACGCAAAAGAGTATGGGTTCATCTTTCAGTCTAGCGAAATTTATGACGGTCTTAGTGCCGTATACGACTATGGACAGCTTGGTTCCGAGATGAAGAACAATATTAAACGGTATTGGTGGGAATCAATGGTCCGGTTAAACGAAAATATTGTAGGGATAGACTCGGCCATTTTTATGCACCCTAAAATATGGGAGGCTTCGGGACATGTTAATGCGTTTAACGATCCGCTCATAGACAATAAAGACTCAAAAAAGAGGTACCGAGCAGATGTCCTTCTTGAAGATTATATTGCTAAAATTGAGGACAAGATTGAGAAAGAGGTTGAAAAAGGTAAAAAACGGTTTGGCGACTCTTTCGACGAGGTTCAGTTTCGCGCAACTAACCCCAATATTTTAAGAAACAGGGAAAAAGCAGATGAAGTATCTGCAAAAATGAATGAATATCTACGGGACAGCAACCTTGAAGCATTAAAGCAACTCATTGTGGACTGCGAGATTGTATGTCCAGTTTCGGGTACTCGCAACTGGACAGATGTTCGTCAGTTTAACCTTATGTTCTCTACTCAAATGGGTAGCGTAAGCGAAGATACAAACATCATTTACCTGCGCCCGGAAACTGCCCAGGGGATTTTTGTTAACTTCCTTAACGTTCAAAAGACCGGCCGTATGAAAATTCCTTTTGGAATAGCTCAGATAGGCAAGGCCTTTAGAAATGAAATAGTTGCCCGTCAGTTCATTTTCCGAATGAGAGAGTTTGAGCAGATGGAGATGCAGTATTTTGTCCGTCCAGGCGAAGAGATGAAGTGGTATGAACACTGGAAGGAAAAAAGACTATCCTGGCACAAGGCTCTTGGCCTTGGCGATGAAAAGTATCGTTTCCATAACCACGAAAAGCTTGCGCACTATGCAAATGCAGCAGCAGATATAGAATTTAACTTTCCGTTTGGCTTTAAAGAGCTTGAGGGAATCCATTCAAGAACAGATTTCGACCTTAGTTCTCATCAGAAGTTTTCCGGAAAAAAACTTCAGTATTTCGATCCGGAAACGAACGAAAGCTATGTTCCGTATGTTGTTGAGACATCGGTTGGCCTGGACCGCACATTCCTTGCCATATACTCGACAGCCTATTGCGAGGAGAAACTGGAAAACGGGGAGGAGAGGGTAGTTTTAAGACTTCCGGCAATTATTGCTCCTGTTAAGGTTGCGGTTCTTCCGCTGGTTAAAAAAGACAATCTTCCGGAGAAGGCCCGTGAAATAATGAACGACCTTAAGTTCGATTTCAATTGCCAGTACGACGAGAAGGACAGCATTGGAAAGAGATACCGCAGGCAGGATGCAATTGGAACTCCTTTCTGCATAACGATAGACCATCAGACTCTCGAAGACAACTGTGTTACGATACGCGATCGCGACACCATGGCGCAGGAGAGAATTCCTGTAGAAAAGGTAAGAGGAATTGTTGAGGAGAGAGTAAGCTTTAGAAAAGTTCTGGAAAAAATTTAAAACCCATTTTTATGTCAAATCTATCTGTAAATTACATGGGTCTGACCCTCAAAAGCCCAATTATTGCTGCAAGTTCTGGTTTAACAACCCAGATGGACAAAGTAATTGCTTTCGAGAAGGCCGGTGTGGGGGCGATAGTTGTAAAATCGCTTTTTGAGGAACAAATTGTAAGCGAGTCGGAATTCCTGATTAATCAATCTCAAGATTATCCGGAGTCTGCAGACTATCTGCACCATTATCTGCGCAGCAACTCAATTGAGAAGTACCTTAAACTCATAAAGGACATCAAAGAGACAGTTTCTGTGCCCGTAATTGCCAGCATTAACTGCTATTCTGCAGGTGAATGGGTTGAGTTTGCAAAGGAGATTCAGGAGGCAGGAGCAGACGGACTGGAACTTAACATCTACTCTCTCCCTCTGTATGTTTTGAAAAAGTCGGAAGATATTGAAAAAGAGATAATTGATGTGGTGGGCAGTGTTGTCAAAATGCTCAAAATACCGGTTGCTGTAAAGATTGCAAACAACTTTACAAACCTTCCGGGTCTGGTTAATGGTTTAAAATCAAGAGGAGCAAAAGGTGTTGTGATGTTTAACAGACTATTTATGCCGGACATTGACATAAAGAAAATCAGAATAATAGCAGCCGATGCATTTTCAAACGAAGATGAGTATCTGAAAGAGATTCGCTGGATGGGGATAGTTTCGGCACTGGTTCCTGGCATTGACCTTTCGGCCAGTACGGGAATTCATACAGGTACTACAGTTATTAAACAAATCCTTGCCGGCGCAACAACTGCCCAAATGTGTACTGCACTTTACAAAAAAGGGCCGGAAGCAATTGCGCATGCGAATGAAGACTTGCTTCTTTTCATGGATTCTCACGGATTTGATTCGATTGCAGATTTTCGCGGGAAACTAAACTACAGTAACATAGAATTTCCGGACAGGTTTGAAAGGGTTCAGTTCATGAAGTCTTTCGGCGGAAAATAACAAAAAAAGGGTTTGCAAACTGCAAA
>AMFJ01007651.1_pt1 | contig 18025 bp, 18 predicted proteins | sample 427208 | NCBI WGS metagenome assembly AMFJ01 (sample SAMN02954298, study PRJNA114691) | groundwater metagenome | biome: aquatic; feature: subsurface aquifer; material: sediment; isolation source: subsurface aquifer sediment | place: USA: Rifle, CO | collected 2008-08
TATGACACTTTTTTTATTACTTTTCAGATAGCTTCTAACTAGATAACTTTAAACCTTTAGATATTGTGCTGGAAGAATGGGTATGTTCTTCTAGCTTTATACTGGTATTAAATTATTAAATAAAAAATTGGGAGGCTGTTATGCAGTTTTATGTAAAAGATATAATGTCTACTGATTTAATTACAGTGCAGGAAGATTCAACAATTAGAGATCTTATAAAAACTTTTGCGGATAAGGATATTTTAGGGGTTCCTGTGCTTGATAAAGACGGATATGTGGTAGGAGTAGTAAGTTCTGTGGATATATTAAAAAATGAAAGTTCTCATACTTTTTATCATGATCCGCTAATGACAAATTTTGAAATGAGTTTATATGAGGATGCAAAATTTTTTGATCAGCCGGTTTCCACTATTATGTCTCATGATGTATATTCAATAGGGGCAAATGAAACAATAGCTGCAATGGCAAGAATTATGTATAATAAAAGAATTCACAGGCTTCTTGTTACAGAATATAATAAGCTTGTCGGGCTTGTTACGACCTTTGATTTGTTGAAACTTCTTGCTTCAAGTGATGAAGAAGTAATAGTTTAAAACTATTTGAGTTAACTGTTGATTTATAAAGAGATATTGCTTTTTGTCCTATAACACCTTGTGTTATTATTTGGTATGGATATGATTTAGAGTAGTAAAAATGATAATTATAGAATTATTCGTTAAAACCTATCAGTTGGTAAAAGATAATTTAATATTAGTACAGCCATTGTTACTGTTTCTTATGTTAATAGCAATGGTGCTGGCTCCTGTTAGTATGGGCGGATTTAATCCGGCTGTTTTAATTGTTGTAGTAGGTTTATACTGCGCATTTTGTGCTGGCTGGTACAGCATGTTTCATAAAAGTATAAAACTGGCAGGTAAAGAGCTGTCAGCAGAAGAGAAGGCTACTAATACAATAAGTGTATTAAAAGAGTTTTTCCCCGGTGTCGGGAAGTATTTTCCCAGAATATTAGTAGGTTTTGTGGTTTATGTAGTTCTGCTTATTATTGTGGTTAATGTGATTGGTGACTTTGTCGGGGCTAAATATATTGGTTTTCCTCAAAGTATTACGTCAGCAGAATTGTTACAGCTATTTATGAATGGAGAAAAATCCACAGAAATTTTGAATAAAATAAGTGAAGCTGATAAAATGAGAATAGGACTATGGAATGGTTTGACCTTTATTCTGATATCCTTCTTTACGTATTTGACTATGTTTTGGAGTCAGGCAATAGTAGCTGAGGATAAAAATCCTTTAATAGCTCATTTTGAAAGCTTGAAAACTGTTCTTAAAAGGCCGTTAACCAGCTTAATTATTTTTACTTCTTATTGGGGAAGTATCGTAGGGATCAGCATACTGGGTACCAGAGAATCGCTGGGTTTCTTTGTTCATTTACTGGTGTTAATGATCCTTACATTGACTATAGTGTACTTTACAATGATGACGTTTTTATATTTTGAAAAATACAGAAAAAATAATAGTATTAGTTGGACCAACAGCTTCAGGTAAGACTGATTTATCCATTCAGCTTGCTCAGGCATTAGATGGTGAAATAATATCCGCTGATTCAAGAATCGTATATAAGGATTTTGATATAGGAACAGCAAAACCTACAGCGCAGGAACAGGCGCTTGCTCCTCATTATATGGTTGATGTTGCTGATCCTGGGGATACCTATACGGTTGGAAAATATAAAGAAGAAGTTGAGAAGCTAATTGAAGATATTCAATCCAGAGGCAAAGTCCCAATTATTGCAGGTGGAACTGGTTTTTATATAAAAGCAGTTTTTGAAGGGCTTGATCTTCCTGAGGTAAAGCCTGATATTGAATTTAGAGAAGAAATGAGATTGCTGGTTCAGGAGAAGGGGAGAGAATTTCTCTATGAAAAACTTAAAGAATCTGATCCTAAACAGGCTTTAAAATTATATCCAAATGATAGTTTCAGGATAATAAGAGCTTTAGAGGTTCAAAAGGCTACAGGAAAACCCATGTCTGAGGTTCAAGTTATGTCAAATCCTAAATACAATACTATGTATGTTGGGTTAAATGCTGAAAATAGAGATTTTCTCTATGAAAAAATTAATAAGCGCTCTCATATAATGTATGAAAATGGTCTTATTGATGAGACTACAAAATTGATTAACAAATATGGAAAAACTCTTTCACTTCTTAAAACTTTGGGGTATAAAGAAGTTTGTGAATATCTTGATGGAATATACTCATTAGATGAAGCTATTCAGGAAACACAGAAAACCACTCGTAATTATGCTAAACGGCAATTAACATGGTTCAGGGCAAATAAAAAAATTCAGTGGTATTTTATAGATAAGATGTCTGGTAATGAAATTTGTGAGGCAGTAATAAATACTTATCATGCGGGAATATGATGTAATAGTGGTTGGCGGTGGGCATGCCGGATGTGAAGCAGCAATAGCGGCTTCCAGACTTGGTGCTAAAACGCTTTTAACCAGTATTAATCTTGATACAATTGCATTAATGCCGTGTAATCCTGCAATAGGTGGTCCTGCCAAATCAAATCTTGTTAGAGAAATTGATGCACTCGGTGGAGAAATGGCTCTTGCAACTGATGCTACTTATATACAGATGAAAATGCTTAATTCCAGCAAAGGTCCTGCTGTAAGAGCACTTCGAGCACAGTCTGATAAAAAAGAATATATGCTTTATATGAGAAATATTCTTGAAAAACAGGAAAATTTATATCTTAAACAGTGCATGGTAGTCGATTTGATTACTCAGGATGATAAAATAGTCGGAGTAATTGATGAATTAGGGCTTGAATATAAAACCAAAGCTGTTATTCTTACTACCGGAACATCTTTAAACGGTAAAATATGGATAGGACTTAATTCTTTTCCTGCTGGCAGAGCTGGAGAATTTCCTGCTGTAGGGCTTTCTGAGTCTTTAGCAAAACTGGGCTTTACGATTGGAAGATTAAAAACCGGAACCCCTGCAAGAGTTGATGCTAGAACTATTGATTTTTCTAAACTTATAATACAGCCCGGTGATAAAGAATTGAATTTTTTCTCTTTTGAGCCTGATAGGCCTGTAAAAGAGCAGATTCCCTGCTATTTAACCAGAACAACTCAGCAGACTCATAATATTATTATGGCTAATCTTGATAAGTCTCCTTTGTATCAGGGATTGATTAAGGGAGTAGGACCAAGATATTGTCCTTCTATAGAAGATAAAGTTGTACGTTTTGCTCATAGAGAATCTCACCATATTTTCATTGAACCTGAGGGAAGAGATACTTATGAAACATACGTTCAGGGTTTTTCAACAAGCCTTCCCGCTGATGTTCAGATTCAAATGCTGAGATCACTTCCCGGACTGGAAAATGTTGCAGTTCTAAAACCTGCTTATGCTGTTGAATATGACTACATGCCTGCTATTCAGCTTTCTCATTCTCTTATGACAAAAAAAGTTGAAGGTTTATTTTGTGCAGGACAGATTAATGGAACAAGCGGATATGAAGAAGCAGCTGCGCAGGGACTTATTGCAGGTATTAATGCAGCCAGACTTTTAAGTGATAAGGAATTAATTACACTTTCAAGAAGCAGTTCTTATATAGGCACTTTAATCGATGATCTTGTTACTAAAGATATTGATGAACCATATAGAATGCTTACCTCAAGATCAGAATACAGGCTTATACTAAGGCAGGATAATGCTGATTCAAGATTAACTCCTCTGGGACATGAGGTTGGACTTATTAGTCCTGAAAGATGGCAGAGATTTAAAGACAAACAAGAAGCAATTGAAAAAGAAAAAGCAAGACTGGAAGAGGCCAGAGTTAGACCTGAACCATGGATTAATGAGATTCTTGCTGATTATAACGAGAAAATCGAGACAGGTTATAGTTTGGGCGGGCTGATCAAAAGGCCTAACTTAGGGTATGAAGCAATAAAAAGAATTGATAAAACTGCTCAGGAATTGAATTTACCCAAGGAAATAGGTGAGCAGATAGAAATTGAGCTTAAATATACCGGTTATATAGATAGGCAGAGTGCTCAAATAGAACAGGCTGCTAGGTTAGAGAAAATTAACATTCCTGAAGATTTTGATTATGATTCGATTGAGCAATTGCCAAGAGAAGCAAAAGATAAACTTATTAAAGTAAAGCCTGTAACACTGGCTCAGGCCTCAAGAATAGGTGGTGTTAACCCTGCTGATATTTCTGTTTTAATGGTGATTCTTGAGTCTAGAAGAAGAAGTAGAGTAAATATAGCTAATTAGATTTGTTGTATTGATAAAGTTTTTAAAATATTATAGATGTCGAACTTTTTTTGTGGTTATTTATTTAATATAGCAATTAAAATTAATAGATCTATTTAACACTTAAAGGAGTAGAATATGGCTAAACATACAGGTCTTGCAGTAGAAAAAAGAGATTTCTCAAAAAATCCAAGACAGCTTAGAGCTGAAGGTAAACTTCCAGCAACAGTTTACGGACACAATTTTGATTCTGTATCACTTCAATTAGATGAAAAAGCATTTAGTATGGCTTATAAAGGTGATAAAACAGTTATTTTGGAATTAAAAGGTGATGGTGATACTTATAATGCACTTGTAAAGCATGTACAGAGTAATGCAATTACAGATGAAATATACAATATTGAGTTTTATAACGTTAAAACAGGTGAAAAACTTAAAGTATCAGTTCCTGTTGCTATAGTTGGTGAATCTCCGGCTGTTAAAGCAGGTGGAATTTTAAGAACCCCGCAGAGTGAAATCGAGATTGAGTGTTTACCTAAAGATATTCCAAGTGTTATCGAAGTTAGCATTTCAGGCTTAGAAAATCTTGAAGACACTATTACAGTTGGCGACATTAAATACCCTGCAGGTATAACACCAGTATCTGCTGAGGGAATTTTAATTGTAAAAGTTAGTTCACCTACAGCTGGCGCTGCTGCTGCAACAACATCAACAGAAGTAGCTGGTTTAGCAAAAAAATAATTATAGACTCTCCTATACAGGAGAGTCTAAATCTTTAACAAGACAGCTTCTAATAATTTTAAACAATATCAAATAAAGCTTTCAATGATAATTTGTGAATATAGTCGCATGATTTATTAAAAAATTACTTGCTCAAGCATATAATAATTAAAAAATAGTGTGTTGATCAGATAATTTTAAGGGCATACTTTATGGATAGTTTGATATTAAGAAAAGCCCAATTAGGAGATATTAGAAAAGTTGCGCCATACCTAATAGAATTTAAACTCGATACAGAAGATATCGTAATCGAGCAATTTGTTATTGCTGAAGTTGGCGAGAATATGGCAGGATTTGGCAGAATTAAGTCGTACAGTACCTTTTATGAACTAGCTTCAGTTGGAGTTATATCTGATTTCAGAAAAAATGGAGTAGGAGAAAAACTCGTAAAGTATTTAATAGAAACCTGTCCAGCTGATGAAATATGGATAAGCACTAAGATCGCTGATTATTTTAGAAAGTTTGGTTTCAAAGAAATTGATACCCCGCCTGATGAATTAATACAAAAGACCCGAAGAGTCTGTGAAAGTGTCTCCGGGTCCATAGATGATTCTTGTTATATGTTACTTAAAAAAACTTGTAATTAGACGGTTTTAACTTTTTCTAGACTAATTCCTTCAGTCTTTAAGTCAGCATCAACCATAATCTTTACAAGCTCTTTAAAGGTAACTTTTGGCTCCCATCCTAAGTTTTTCTTGGCTTTTGATGGATCACCGATTAAAAGATCAACTTCAGCAGGCCTAAAGTATCTTGGATCGATTTCTACATATTTTTTCCAGTCAAGGCCGACATATCCAAAAGCTTCATCAAGAAATTCCCTGATTGAATGTGTTTCGCCAGTTGCAATTACATAGTCATCCGGTTGATCCTGCTGTAACATTAACCACATAGCTTCAACGTAATCTTTTGCATAACCCCAGTCACGTTTGGAATCAAGATTCCCCAAGAATAGCTTATCCTGTTTTCCTGCTAAGATTTTTGCAAGAGCCATAGTGATTTTTCTTGTTACAAAAGTTTCTCCTCTTCGTGGTGATTCATGGTTAAATAGGATTCCGTTGCAGGCATACATATTATAGCTTTCTCTATAATTTACTGTTATCCAGTATGCATAGAGCTTTGCAACTGCATATGGGCTGCGGGGGTAAAATGGAGTTGTTTCTTTTTGAGGAACTTCCTGTACTTTACCATATAACTCGCTTGATGATGCCTGATAGAATTTAGGGTTAATCTGTGTATCTTTTATGGCATCCAGAAGCCTTAATGTTCCAAGACCTGTTACATCTCCTGTATATTCAGGAGTATCAAAGCTCACTCTAACGTGGCTTTGTGCGCCGAGATGGTATATTTCATCAGGTGCTACCTTTTCCAGTAGTCTTGAAACGTTTGATGAATCGGATAAATCTCCATAATGTAAGAATAATCTGGTTCCTTCAATATGAGGATCGCTGTATAAGTGATCAATTCTGTCTGTGTTAAAGGAGCTTGATCTTCTTATAATCCCATGAACTTCATATCCTTTTTCCAGTAACAATTCTGTTAAATAAGACCCATCCTGCCCTGTTATTCCTGTTATTAACGCTTTCTTAGTCATGATTTCCCTATATTTCCTAATATATCTACTGCTGCTAACTTATGACATTTGTTAAAGGAGGACTATGTTTTCGGAGGAGCCTTGATGCCATAGGCATCACCAGCGACGGAGAGAATATAGTCCTCCTGAATTTATGGAAGAATCCACTAATCATCCAGAAATTCAGCTATTTTTTCTTTTATACTTTTATTTACCATAGGTTCTACAGGAATTTTTCCCATGTCAGGAAGAATTTCTTCTTTAATAAAATCTCTTACATCTCCTGTATTATATGTAGCTATTAAGATAAGTTCAGGACTTAATTCCTGCATATCGTAAGGAGCTACGCCTTTATATCCTTTAAATTCTTCATCTGATCCGTAAAATCTCTGATCCGCAATACCTACAATGTTTAAGCCTGATAAATCATAGTTATCAAGCACTACTGAAGATAAAATGCCGGCTCCATATATAACGACTTTTTTGTCTTTATATTTTTTGGATAATTGATCGATTCTTTTTTGCTGATTTTTACTGTTTATCCATTCTTTTAATGAGTCATAATCCTTGTAAATCATATAAATTTCTCCTACCCAACTATTCTAATAATAAATTTAGTTTAAAAGATTAAATTCTGCACTAAACCAAAAAGAGTAAATTAATAGGCATAATCATTTTCAAACATATCATCTTCATCATCGCCTAAAGTTGCTAAATCATTAAAATACTCAGTTTCAAAGTCTTCCGGTAAATTAGTGGCTTCAGGCCAGACTGTAAAACCATCAAATATACATGCGGTTAAATTTAAGGCTGAGCATAGATCAGAACCGCCCAAATCAGCTTCTGATAGATCCGTACCGCTAAAATCTGCATCAGTAAAGTCGCAATCCGTTATTTGTGCACCGTTTAATTTTGTGCCGATTAATGTAGCGTTAATAAAATTACAGTTCTGTAATTTAGCCTTTTTGCAATCAACAGATGATAAATCACTGTTAGAAAAATCCATATTGGATAACTCGGATTCACTAAAATCAGCGCCGGTTAAATCTGCGTTACTCAAGTTTGCTCCAGTGATTTGACTATCTCTTAAATCAATTTCACTTAAATCAAGTAGTTTATTTTGATCGAATGTTCTTGTTTCATTGAATTCATCTATAAAACCGTTCTTTAGAAGTTGAATTAATTCATCTTTATTACTCATATTTACCTCTACTCAATAATATTCATCTGTAATGAAAGAAGAACTGCCTGTGTTCTGTTAGTAACGTTTAACTTTTTAAATATGCTGTTCAGGTGGGTTTTGACTGTAACTTCACGTACAAATAGTTTTTCTGCTATTTCTTGATTATTTGATCCTTGAGCTACAAGTTTTAATACTTCTTTTTCTCTGCTTGTTAAAGGGACAATAGGTTCATCTGAAGTAAAAGGCAGGTTCATTGATTTGCTTTGCTGCTTTTTTTGGCTCCAGTTATATCTTCTTAATAGTGCTTCAACGCGTGCAAGAAGATTTGGAAGGGCAAAAGGTTTGGATATATAATCATCAGCGCCAAATTTCAACCCGGAAACTTCTTTTTGCTCACTATCAAGGGCTGTTAGCATAATTACAGGGATATCTTCAAATTCTTTATTGCTTCTTATATTTTTTAGAGTTTCCCATCCATCCATATTAGGCATCATTATATCGAGAATTATAAGATCAATTTTATTTTCTTTTGTATTAAGAACTTTCAATGCCTGAAGACCGTCTAATGCAACAGACACTTCATATCCATACATTGGCAGAACATCTTTTAAATATTTGGGATTATCGTCAACTACAAGTATATTTGCTATCGAGGACATTTATTTTTTAATCCTTTTTCATTCTTACCCTAACAATAATAATAGCAGATTTTTAAAGGTTTTATTTATAAATTTATTATAGCAGTTTGTAGAATATTTGTTATAGCAATATTTATTGGAAGTATATAATTGTTTTGGGATTTTAATTTTTTAAGAACCTGTTTTTAGAGACTTAACACCTTGTTAAGTCTCTAAAATATGTAAGAATAAATTGATTTTATACTATACCGTCTTTTAATGCTTTGATAGCAGCCTGGGTTCGGTCATCTACTGAGAGTTTCTGTAAAATATTGCAAACATGAGCTTTGGCCGTATGGATGCTTACACATAGTTTTTCAGATATTTCTGCATTGCTGTATCCGTCAACAATAAGTCTTAATACATCCATCTCCCGATCGGTCAGTTGTATTTTTTCTTCTGACTCTTCAGGGCAGGATTCATCCATTACTTTAGCAGATTTACCGTTGGATAATGTCTTTAGAATAGTTTCAGCAATAGCAGGATCAAACCATGCGGCACCATCATAGACGGATTCTATAACGTGTATAAGCCTGTCAGGTTCTATATCTTTTAGGCAATAAGCGTTAGCTCCTGCTCCAAGTGCAGCCCAGACTTCATCTTCATTATTGTGAGAGGTTAAAACTATAATTTTTATTTTATTATCAAACTTTTTAATTGATTTTGTTGCTTCAATTCCATTTATACCCGGTAATCCTAAATCCATTAATACAACATCAGGGTTATGTTCTTTGGCCAGCTCAATTCCTGTTTCACCGTCTTCGGCTTCCAGGATTAACTTTACCTGATCCATAGATTCCAGAGCTGTTTTTAATCCAAATCTTGTTAGAGTATGGTCTTCAATGATTAAAATACCTAACTCGCACAATTTATTCACAATTTTGCTCCTGATTTTATTTTGTAAATGGAAGAGGGTAAGTACTATATACCATGCTAGGTCAAACTATTAAACAAAAAATGTTAATAAATTAAGAGATCGAAACGAAAATAATTGAACTATTGACCTGAAAGACTTTTATTATTGCTTTAACTGTCCAATGGTATGCTAAAATAGAAGATACTGCCTTTACCCAGCTGACTTTCTGCCCAGATTTTGCCGTTATGTTTTTCTATAATTTTTTTAGATAAATATAATCCCAGGCCTGTTCCTATTTTGCGGAATTTTTTTGCTTTAGAAAAAAATCTGCCAAATATGGATTCCAACTCAGATTTAGGAATTCCTTTTCCTGTGTCTGTGACGTTAACTACAATTGCATTATCTATTTTTCCTGCATCTATGGTAATTGTACCGCCTTTTGGGGTATATGTCAGTGCATTGCTTATTAAATTTATCATTACTCTTTTAATTTCTTTTTTATCAATTCTGACAACAGGAATTTCTTTGGAGATGAGATTAGTTAAATTTTGATTATTTTTCTTTGCAATAGGTGTAAGTTCTGCAACACAATCCTGTGCCAGTTTTTTGATATTTGTTATCTCTGTATTTAGCTCATCTTGCCCGGATTCGTACTTGTAAGTATCTAATAGACTATTAACAAGTCCTAACAGATCATTATTACTTTCAAGCATATTTTCCATAGCTTCTTTTTGTTTATCAGTAAATGGGCCGAATATGCCTTTTAGAAAGAACTTTAAAGTATTAGCTTCTGCTAAAATGGGAACTCTGAGATCATGAGTTAAAGTGGCTACAAAGTCTTCTCTCATTTTGTCCATTTCTTTCAGTTCAGTAATATCTCTCAGGACTATTACATAAGTAGGAGAACCTACTATTCCTAAAATTTCAGAGGAATTTAAGCTTAATAGCTTTTCTGTTTTAGTTTTTTTATTGATAACTCGAACTTCAGTAGGGGCCAGACGTTCATTTTGTGCTATCAAGGGGCAGTTTTCTGAAATATTCCGCTTGTTTTTGGTGCAGTCAATTGCACATTTGCACTGTATAAACTCAGCCAGATACTTTCCTGTTATTTCTTCCTCTTCAAGTCCTGACCAGATACTAAGAGTCGGGTTGACTTTTATGATTTTACAGTCTCTTGATATAGCTATAACTCCATCTGCAAGTGAATTAAAAAGAGCTTCCAGGTATTCTTTTTGGCCGTGGAGTTCTCTTTGATAATTTTTAATTCTATTTTCTCTATCCTGTAAAGATTCAATCATTTTATTGATATTTATTGCAAGCTGAGCTATTTTTCCGGTTGCTTTAATTCTTACTCTCTTGGTTAAATCCCCCTGCTTTACTGCCATTGCGACTCCTGCTATCTGTTCTAGCGAGTTAATTAATTTTTGAGCAGTTAGATAAGTGGCCGCAGATACTATCAATCCGATAATAAGGATAGTCAGTATTATTAGAACGGTATTTTGCCTTTTAAATTTGATAAGATCATTGGTGGGTTTAACCAGAAATATTGCCCCAATAGACGCATTATTATAATTATATATGGGGTCTATTGTGTAGATATAGCTCTTTTTAAAGTTATAAAGTATTTTAGTTAAGGTATGAACGTCATTTGTTTTACAAATTTTCGGCTCTGATTGAGCTTTATCTTTATAAATTTCAGCTATTACATAATCTTTTTGGATAAATATGAGGTTCCCGGTTATTAAATTGGAAATCTCGTTATGGAGCCTGGAATTTACTTTTATGAATTTAATTCCAAGCAGTATTTTATTTGTATTTTTGATTTTGTTAGCTGAAACATGCGCTAAGCTGGCTATAAATTTTGATTCATCAGTCTTACCGGTTTTGATTTTAAGTTTATCAATATTTTTATAGTGTTTTTTGATTATATTTTCGGGGATTATTTCTGTTGAGCTAACCTGATTTTTAATTGCATCTTCTAAAATGGGTTTTAAATGATCGAATTTATTTATCTCATTATATTTAATAATGAGCAGGATATCGGCTATATCTGTATCGTCATTAATGATAGTGCTAGTAGATGGCTCATCTGATTTTCTAATGATGTAGTTTTCCAGCTCTTTAGCTGAATTATTATAAGCCAGCCTTATGGCGTTTAAATTTGTATCAAGGTTATTTGCGTTTTGATGTTCGATTTTGTCAAAAATAGCAATAGAAAGCCATGTCATTATAGCCAATGGCAAAAAGATTAAAGTGAGAAAACTAAGAAAGAAATCTTTTCTGATTATAAATAGCATATAGTGCTCTCAAAAATATCTGTTAAATTGATCCTATACTGTAGATCAGTGTACCATTTTTATTCTGCTTTTGAGAACGTAGAATACCATGAATTCTTAATACAATTTATAGAAAAATTGAGATTATTTAACTTAAGCTACTAAAAGATTTCATTATTATTAATTTTATATTTAACTTCTTCACCTGTTTCATTGGTAAGAATAAAGTAGTACTCTTTCAGGTCAAACAGATTATCAAACTTGAATATATAACAATTTACGGCTGAAAATGGGTGTGCAGGAAAGAAGTTATCTTTTTCTGCAACTTTTTGGGCATTTGTTTTTTTAGGTTTTATTATCTTTTTCTTTTGACCCTCATATTCGTTTATATCAACGATTTGAGCTTTATAATTATTAGCAAAGTCTTCTGTGTCTCCATAAAGAGCTATAAGGAACCTAACCTCGTTTTTCTCTTTTATTCTGTCAATTTTGCTGTATAGGCGTTTCTTTATGGTTTTTATGTCTTCTTCCATCTTTCCGGTTGAATTTTGGTCAGTTGTTTTTAGTGCTACCTGAATAAATGGTGAATATATGTTTAATATTCGCCCTGTGCCATCGTTTAGCCAGTTTGAGCTTAAAATATTTTTTGTTGGCATGTCTTTTGACTGAATACCATATTTAATGGCGAGATCAACACTTTCTTCATCGAGTTTGATTAAAGCGAAAGAAAATGTAGTACTAAGAATAAACAGAGTTATACTTAATGCAAATATACTTAAAATCCTCATAAATAAACCTCTCTATATATCTTTGCTTGCTGTAGGAAAAGTTTAGCAGATATAGGCTGGTTAAAAAACTAGCCGATTGGGAATCTAAATAGCTCTATTGTCTAATTGAAGCAAGATTTTCGGCTTTTTTAGCTGCTTGTAAAATCCGCTTTATTTTTGTGTATTGTCCATATTGTAAAGTTCTTGTGTATTTTGAGAAATTTTTATATGCTACATATGAATGTACTAAGTTAAATGACTTAATTTTGATCAAAAGCAACTCATAGTATAGTGTTTACAAAAGTTTATTTATTTATTTAAAATTAGGGAATATAATTAGTTTAAGAGAAATCTTTGATTGTAAAAGTTTAAGAAGTATGGAAATGAGTGGAGTTAACAGTAATATTGTAATTGTTGATGACGAGCCAATTATTACATCAACATTAAAAACCCTTCTAAAGGTTGAAGGCGAATTTACCCCTGCAATATTTAATTCCCCGGCAGAAGCACTTGAGTACATTAAGAAATCAGAAATTGACGTTGTAATTTCTGATTTCTTAATGCCTGAAATGAATGGTATCGAATTTTTAGCAGAAGTAAAGAAAGTTCATCCTGGAGCCAGCCTTATTTTGCTAACAGGATATGCTGATAAAGAAAGTGCAATTAAGGCGATTAATGAAGTAGGCCTTTATAGATATATCGAAAAGCCCTGGGATAACGAAGATTTAATACTCTGTATAAAAAATGGAATTGAAAGAAGTCATTTACTTGAGAAGCTTGAGCAGAAAGTCAGCGAATTATCAGAAGCCAAAAAGCAGCTGGAAGTTTACAACGAGCAGTTGGAAGCTCTGGTTAATGAAAGAACGCAAAATCTTGTAAAATCCAACAATAAACTAAGTGCAGTAATTAATCATAGTGCTGATGGTATTATAACCATTACAAAAGATGGAATTATAAATCAGGTTAACCCTGCATTCGAAAAAATGTGCGGGTTGTATAAAAAAGAAATAATCGGGAAGATTTTTCCAAAAATCTTTTCCTGTAGTGATAATGAGCCTGTTTATAACAAGTTAAATCCGCAAAGAGATGTGTTTTTAAGAGATTATGAAGTAATAAACCAGAAAAGTTCTAAGAATGTGCCTGTTGAGATTAGCTTTGCCCCGATCATTTCAACTGAACAGGAAGAAGTTAAGCATTATGTTGGAGTTGTCAGGGATATAACATTACAGCTAGAAACAGATAGATTAAGAGAAGATTTTATTGCTACACTTACTCATGACCTTAGAACTCCTTTATTGGCTGCAATACAGACATTGCAATTCTTTCTGGATGGTTCTCTTGGGGAATTGGCTGAAAGGCAGTCAAAATTACTTGAAACAATGCTTTATAGCAATCAGGATATGCTTGGTCTGGTAAATGCACTTCTGGAAGTATACAAATATGAATCAGGACAGCTCGTTCTTTGTAAGGATTATTTTGATTTAAATGATCTTATTACTCAAAATGTTCACGAATTGCATTCTTTGATAGAGAAAAAGCAGATAGAACTTGTTATAGATAAAATAAGCAATGAAAAAATCTATGCTGACAAACAGGAATTAAGGCGTGTACTTGCAAATTTACTTGGTAATGCTATAAATTATACTCCTCAGGGAGGTAAGATCAGGGTACAGACAGATTTTAGTGATGATACTGTAACTATAGCAGTAGAAGATAATGGAACTGGTATTCCAGAGGCAGATATTTCTAAATTATTTAATAGGTTTTCTCAGGGTACAAGTAAAAAACGCTCTTGTAGTACAGGGCTGGGGTTGTATCTGTCGAGGCAGATAGTAGAAGCTCATGGGGGAAGAATTTGGCTTGAAAGTGAACTTGGGAAGGGGAGCAGGTTTATATTTGCCATTCCAAAGATAAAAGATTTAGTGTGTAAGGAATAAGTGAGGGGCAGTATGTCAAATAAAATAAAGGTGTTGCTTGTAGAAGATCATACTATGACAAGAATGGGGCTTCAGTTAGTAATGGAAAAAGCTGAAGATATAGAAATTGTCGGAGAAGCAGAAGACGGCCAAAAAGCTGTGGAATTGACAAAAGAATATAATCCGGATGTCATATTAATGGATATAGGGCTTCCTGTTATGGATGGTATTGAAGCCACGCAAAAAATCAGAGAAGCTAAATTATCCTCCAGAATCATTATGTTTACTTCAAGAGACAGCGAGCAGGATGTATTTGCAGCGTTAGGCGCAGGAGCTGATGCTTATATAATGAAAGGCGCATCACCTGAGCAATTAATTTCTGCTATTAGAGCAGTTAATGAAGGAACGGCATGGCTTGATCCTGCCATTGCAAAAATAGTTCTAAGAAATGTTAGCCAGCAAAAGACCACTCAGCCTGTAGACAGAAAAAATTCCAAATCGCCATTTGCTGCTAATTTAACAGAAAGAGAAATGGAAGTTTTAGGTTTGATAGTAGAGGGACTGACGAACCCGCAGATAGCCGAAAGATTATTCATTACCAGAGCTACTGCAAAGGCTCATGTGCACAGTATTTTACAAAAGATGTGCGTTGATGACAGAACTCAAGCAGCCGTTACTGCTATGAGAGAAGGTCTGGTATAACTAAAGAGCCAGAGGTGCAAATTGAATTTTCAGATAGATTATGACCATTATTTACATTACAGCACTATTTAAAATTGGATTTATGAAAAATTCTCTAAAATATTTGTTTATATTCTCAATGTTAATATCAGTCATAATGGCTGGTATAGGTATATCTTATGCTAAAAAGCCTCCAAATAACACTGAAATTAAACCCCCTAATCTTAAATTTGAATATTATAATTTATTTCCCGGAGGGCAGGAGCTTAATCTTTTTGGAATAGAAAAGAAAAGAGAAATTGTAGGCCCCGGGATTATCTCTCCTGATATGGAGAAAGTTGCCTATTCAGAGGTCTATTTTTATCCTCAAAACAATCAGTTTAGCAGTAAAATCTTTTATGTAACTGCAGGCCCGTTAGATGTACTTGATAATTTATCAGTTACTCTTTCACCATCTGAGCTTGCGAATATTTTTGCTGTTAAAAAAGTTGATAATTCAGGCAAAGTAATTATTAAATCCGGTAGTGATTCATTTGATTCTCAGATTTTTCGTACTTTAACAATCATTGACTGGTCAAATGACAGTAAAAAGTTATTAGTTAAAGAAACAGTCGGAGAACATCTTCGAGGAATCTGGGCAACTAATTTATGGGTTTATGATTTTGATGTTAAAAAAGCCAGAAAGCTTGATGAAATAAGAAAAGCAGTGACTTATTATTGGAAAACAAAATATCACTTACGTTTATATGATTACAGATGGGATATCATACCGCTTGGTTGGGATACTACAAATCCGGAGATGATAGTTGTGAATGCATATGGATATAACCGTGGTAAAAAAGAATTCCTTGGCTGCTGGGGTATAGATTTTAGAGGCAGAAGGTCTCAATTATTGTCTTTAGATGATGAAAACTGGCCTGTTGAGAAAAACGGGCTTGTAATAGTTGATAAGTAAGTTTTTTGATATTTTAAAATTAACTATATAAAATAAGATTATGACCAGATTGGGGAAGAGTTAAATGAGAAAGACATTTTTTTATATATCACTTTTTATTATGACCTGGATCTATACAACTCAGTTTAAGAGTGTAGACTGGGATCTATGGGCGAGATTGGCTGTAGGTAAGATATTTTTTGAGACAGGTTGGATATTAAAGAATGATATTTTTTCATATACGATAACTAAACCGATATGGGTAGATCACGAATGGGGGTCAGGAGTGGTATTTTACTTCTTGGCTGATCATTTTGGGGATATTGGACTTTTACTATTAAAGATAATCGGAACTTTTCTAATAGTATTTTTGCTGAGTAAAATTATTGAAATGCAAAATATTAAGCCTAATCAGCATTTAAAGTTAATGTTTTATATTCTGACTCTAATGGGTATATATTACGGTGTTAGCGGTACCGTAAGATGCCAGTTATTTACGTTTATATTTTTTACCCTTTGGATATATGTGCTTGAAAGAGTAAGAAGAGGAGAAACCAGGCTTTTATGGATATTGCCTACTACATCCTTGATATGGGCAAACCTGCATGGGGGCTTCGTGGCTGGATTAGGGCTTATTGGTATATATGGAATAGGTGAGTTTTTAAACAGAAAACCATTTAAGAAATATTTTCTAATCCTGATTCCGGCAACACTAATAACGCTTATTAATCCTTATGGAGTTGAATATTGGAGTTTTATACTTCATGCGGCTACTATGGCAAGGATTACGATATCTGAATGGCTTCCTACAGGTATATTTCCATTAGATAAATGGAAAGGTTTTAAAGTATTTACTGCTATAGCATTATTAAGCTGGTTATATAGTATTGTAAGAAACATTCCTAAGTCTCAGGATTTAATCAAAAGATATCATGAGCTTGATAAAGTTAAATATTTATTGTTATTTGTTACTTTATATCTGGCTATGAGGTATAACAAACATCAGTCTTTATTTGTTATATCTGCTACAGCTTTTCTTTACCATCACTTTTACACAATATTTGATACCCTAAAAGAGCAGGCAATCACATTTATTGAACAGATTAAAAGGTTTGAGAGTATAAACATAAGAGATAAAGCTACTAAGATATTAGCAAAAGTAGCCTTAGTAAAGGATGTTTTAGTTTTTGCCATTATAATAGGAATTGGAGGCTTATTAGTATGTACAGCACCTTTAAAATTTGGAGTTGATCCTTCAAGATTTCCTGTTAGTGCTGTTGAATTTATGAAAAAGAATAATATATCAGGAAACACTCTAACCCTTTTCCATTGGGGTAGTTACGTTGCATGGAAGCTTTATCCTGATAATCTTATAGCAGAAGATGGCAGGTATGAAGAAGTTTATCCTGAAGATTTGCATATGAAAGTATATAATTTTAATTATAAAATTAATGATTTTTGGCTAAGTTTTTTGAATGAATATCATACGGATGTCATACTTATGGAAAAGGCAAACAGGTCTTATCCAGCTATGCTTCAAGTAAAAGAGTGGAAGCAAATTTATGATGATCCAATAAGCGCAGTATTCGTCCCTGTACATAAAGCCAAAAAATCATATTTAATGCCCAAAATTCATGTAAGAACTATTTTTGAAGAAAAATATGATACAAAAATCAATTTTAGATAAGGTGATAATATCACCTAACTTATGTTAACGACTATAGTCTTGAAGATTTTAAGCCTAGCTTAAAGTTATAAGTTAACGTTTTAGCACTACTTTAGATAATTATTAAGGATTAAATGAGTAGGACTTGAAAAAAGCCAATATAAAAGAATATCTTTTCTATATAGCTATTTTAGTTCTGGTATGGGTATATTTAATAACTTTTAATGAATTTGACTTTGACCTGTGGGCAAGATTGGCTGTAGGCAAGATATTTTTTGAGACAGGCTGGATATTAAAGAACGATATATTTTCATACACAATAACCAAACCGATATGGGTAGATCACGAATGGGGATCAGGAGTGGTATTTTACTTTCTGGCTAATCATTTTGGAGATGTAGGGCTTTTACTAATGAATTAACCCCGATGCAGAGCATACGGGGTATCT
>AMFJ01026084.1_pt1 | contig 18013 bp, 16 predicted proteins | sample 427208 | NCBI WGS metagenome assembly AMFJ01 (sample SAMN02954298, study PRJNA114691) | groundwater metagenome | biome: aquatic; feature: subsurface aquifer; material: sediment; isolation source: subsurface aquifer sediment | place: USA: Rifle, CO | collected 2008-08
CCGGGATTGACGGCGCTGTCCACCAATGTGACCGCAAGTCCGCGATCAGCCGCATAGAAAGCCGCCGCGTAACCGCCAGGCCCCGCCCCGATAACGATCAGTTGTGTTTTCATAGTGATCCCTCTTGGTATGCCGTAGTTGAATCCTTCAGCGAAGACGACCTTTGGTCCATCGTAACCTTACCCCACAGCGCGTGCACGCTAACATATCTGAAAGATTTTGATAAAGCCCTTTTTAATCAAGTTTTTCGATTCACCAGAAAAATCGAGGTTATCATACATTTTTCCGTGATATCTAAAATATTTTTACATATAGTAATATTTATTTGACACTCCTCTTTATAATCGTTAGACCGCTACAAAATGTCGCAAGGCGCATAGCTGTTTGTTTTTTTATCATATAAGATTTTAACAGGCGGTTTCATGTCATATACCCTGCTCTGCATAGACGACGATCCCGATTTTTTAAACAACATCAATCTTGCCCTGTCAAAACATTATGAGGTGATCCTTTGCCAGAATTTCAGGACGGCCAGACTCATTCTCGATGAAAAAGACATTGACCTGGTTCTGCTCGATATTCATCTGGATCAGGAAGATGGAATTGAGGTCCTGAAATCCATCAAATCCCTTTACCCACAGATTGAAGTTATGATGCTGTCAGGCGACCGACATGCCCGACAGATCGTCGAGAGCATGAAGCTGGGGGCCTGTGATTACCTGACCAAAGACACAAATACTTCCGAGATCATGTCTTACATCGACAGGATTCTGGGGCACAAGCACACCCGGGATCGTTTGTCTGCCATGATCAGCGATGTCAAGGCACCCGCCCAACAACAACAAATCATGGGCACATCACAGGAAATATCAAGACTGCTTTCTCAGGCTGGACGCGCAAAGGGAGTGGGGGTGAACGTTCTGATTCAGGGTGAAACCGGCACAGGCAAGGGGGCATTGGCCCGTTATCTGCACGATCTGGAAGGTACAAACCAGCGCCCTTTCATCACACTGCACTGTGCAGAAACACCCGTAAATTCCCTGGAATCCGAACTATTTGGCCATGAAAAAGGTTCTTCAGTGGGTGCCCATCAGCGCAAATTGGGAAAAATTGAACTCGCCGACGGTGGCGATCTTTTTCTGGCGCAAGTTGATCAGCTCAGTGAGGAACTGCAACTAAAACTCCTGCAGGTTCTGAAAACAAACGAGGTCTTCAGGCTGGGCGCGGTCAAGCCCCTCAAAGTGAGCTTCAGATTGATCGTCTCGACCAGCAAAGACCTGCCTATCCTGGTCAGGCAAAAACAGTTCAGGGATGATCTGTATCAACGCTGTTGTACTCTCAGATTGAATGTCCCAGCACTCAGGGAGCGGATCAGTGACCTGGATGCTTTGACAGATTATTTTTTGGAGAAATGCAACGCGGCACACGGTGACGCAAACCGAAAGACGTTGCACCCCGAGGTTCGGGAAGCCCTCAAAAACTATGAATGGCCGGGTAACGTCAAACAGCTTGAGAGCCTGATGCAAAGTCTGGTCACAGTGACAGAGCAAACTCAGATTGGGATCAACGATCTGCCTTTGGGTGTGGCGCGGGCAACATTTCTGAAAGATCAGCCCACGCTGACCATGTCCAAAATTGGGGGGGCCTTGTACCGCATGAATTTCAATACCCCCAAGGACACTCTCCCCAAGATGCGTCGGCATTTTGAAAGGGAGTACATTCACCAGATCATCGAGGAGAACGGGGGCAACAAGACGTTGGCGGCCAAGGAGATTGGCCTCACCCGTGCGGCCCTGTATCATATTTTAAAAGAGAACAAGGTATAACTATCATTTATGCAAAATCAGAACGAACATTTCCGGCAGTTGATTCACGATTTGCGCACCAAAATGGCCGCTGTGAACACTTTTTTATTTTTGCTCGAAGACCTTCCCCTGGACCCCGAAACCCGCCAACTGTACGAAAAAGTAATTGGGGAGATGGAGGGGATAAAGGGGCTTCTCAAAGATCTTGGTTAAGGGCACAGGGATGAGATGAATAATATGGCAGCACATTCTACATTAAAGGGGAATCAAAATTGCATTAGTAATTTATCACACAAGTTTAATGGTTAAAATAATAACATGTAAAAAGGAGATACTATGAAAAGACTATCAATCTTGAAAAAAATGATTTACGCTTTTCCATTTTTGACAACTCTTTATGTGGCGTTACTAGGTCACGATAAGTGGTTATCAGTTGTCACTGAAACATGTAAAAGAACAGATTAGTGTTTATCTATTGTTTGCAAAACCCTTTACCACAATCAAAGACACTCACATAAAAACCACACCGTATACTTGCGTTCGGACAAGGTTTCGTGTGGTGTCTGTGGGTTGCAAGGAGGTTGTTGTGTTGCCCCTACCGCAATGTTCAAATTATACTGTCAAGTTTTCTGGCGCAAACAGTCCTAGTCCAGAAGCATGCCTTTTTTTACATGGTTTTCCCGCCGCCTCGCGTGAATTTCCTATGCAGGAAAAAAATCAGGATATTGCTGCCGCGATTGCACAACATTTGGGCATGGATTCTTTTGTCACACATTATCGCGGGCTAGGTCTCAGTAAGGGGCGTTTTTCTTTTATTGATTCGATAGAAGAATCGTGTGTTGTTGCTAGTACCCTGGTAAGAACTTTCGATTACAGAAAAGTGCATCTCGTAGGACACAGCTGGGGCGGCGTTGTGGCATTAAACGTATTTGAACGCTTGGCTTCACGCCAAGGGAATCTGATTTTGTTATCACCGTTTACTGTCTTTCCAGATAGAGCTACGTTGAAGCAGGTATTAATCTCACTGTGTGCGTCTGAAACGATAGATTTCAAATACGCTAACATGGATTTGATTGTTGAGGAATTGGGAAAGGTAGAAGAGAAATACAACCCTCAACAATTAGCCAGCCGAATTATAGAGGCCGGTGGCAAAGTATTGCTTATTCAAGCAATACACGACGATGAAGTGCCTGCCAGCGTCAACAGAGCCTTTTGTTCACGTTTTCCAACGGGCATTGAATATGCAGAAATTGATACTGACCATAAATTTTCAAGGAACAGGGATCAATTGCTCAGTATGTTGATAAGAAAATTGAGGAAACACGATCATGTTTAGGTTGATAAATCGATGTCGGGCTTTGTATGCAACTAGCTTGTCTGGTAAATCTCATTTTATCATTCATAGAAATGTCGACATCTCTATACACAAAAAAGCAAAGATTACTATTGAGCATGATAGTCTTTTGAAAATCGGTTACCCGTTACCTAACGGAACGCCAAGACCTACATATAAAAGATCTGTTTTAGTGTTGGATGAAAATGCACAACTTGTCGTGCGTGGTGATGTGTTTATTGCAGATGGCTTCTTCATTAAGATTGGCAAAAATGGAAAACTAATATTTGAGGGTGGTAACTGGCTCGCACACAATGCAACAATTATTTGTAACGACGAAATGTATTTTGGGAGACATGCATCAATATCCTGGAATGTTACACTCATAGATGATGATCGTAGAAGTTTTTATACAGTCGACATGAAGCCCGTCTCAAAAAAAAGGCATCCTTTGATATTGGGTGCCTGTGCTGGTATTCAAATGAATGTCGTTATTCCAAAAGGTGTAACAGTTGGTAAAAATTCTCTAGTTGGTGCTAATACAGTGCTACGTCAAGACGTTGCCAACAACTGTCTGGTTTACCAAAATCCAGAAATAAGGATAAAAAATAATGTTACAACAGGACTTCAAAACCTCCTTTGAATATGGCAAGGAAAAGGTTTTATGGGTCGTCTTTCCCATTATTATCATGGCACTTGCCTATCTGTTTTTTGTCACAAGCGCCTTTAATTACCGTCATCTGTTTTGGGCTAACTGGCTAATCGGATCTCGGATATTTGTCGCTTTAACAGGTATCAGTATAGCGGCATATGTTCTGTATTCGAAGAATGTCCCTAATCATATTGACACAATTTTTTTGTCAATATGCCAGCTGGTACAAACAAGTCATGGTTTACTAGAAGGAAATGCAAACAATGAATTCCATGAATTTACCGGTATCATTTTTTTGATTAGTGCCCTTAGCTTTAGGGGGAAATTCATCATTTGGTTACGATATTTTTTTATTGTCCAAGCTTCATGTGTCATTTTACCAATCATTATCAAACAGCACTATATGGCTTATAGTCTGTCAGAGACCATTGATAAGTTTAGTTTCACAATTGCATGCCTTTTTTTAGGAATGATATTGGCGAGACAAAGCGCTACAAAATATCTAACACTTATGCATAATGTTGAGTTGCAAGCAGAGTTGTTATGTTTACAAGACAAACAATACAATTGTCTTGAAAAACAGGCGCGACAAGTTGCCCACGACATACAATCACCATTGGCAGCGCTGAACATTGTCACGCAGGATCTGCCGGAGGTCGAAGAAGAAAAGCGATTGTTGATCCGCTCCGCCGTGCAACGCATCGAAGACATCGCGAATGATCTTTCAAGTAAAAGGCCTGAGGCTCAAGGCGTAGGGTTTAAGGCAAGCCTCGAAACCCAATGTACGCACGCAAACACGTACGCACGCACGCACGAAAATTTGAACCCCCACCTCATTTCCAGCATCATAGAAAAAATTGTTTCTGAGAAACGCATGCAGTACCGCGATAAACAGGGCATCAACATCTTTGCCAGCCAAAGTACCGAGTCATATGGTCTGTTCGCCAATATCAACGCGAAAGAGTTTAAACGCGTTCTCTCCAATATCATCAACAACTCGGTCGAAGCGATGGGAGTTGGGGGGAGTGTGGTTGTTTCTATGTTGCCATTTGGCGATGGGGATAATAGACCAAAGACCAAAGACCAAGGACCAAAGTCGGAAACAATGGGAGATTGTCATCCCTGCGAAGGCAGGGATCCAGAGTTGAAAAAGACATGGATCCCAGCTTTCGCTGGGATGACAAATGATGTTTCGAATTCCAATACGCATTCCACCTCACTACAGAGCGGGATCTCGTTAGCAGGACTAGCCACTAGCACTTATCCTGGCAATGGATTGATTTCGATAAAAATCACCGACACCGGCAAAGGCATTCCAGCCCATATCCTGCCGCAACTCATGCAGGAAGGCAAAACGTTTGGCAAAGAAAAGAGCGAAAAAAGTGGTTCTGGTCTGGGGCTGTATCATGCCAAAAAAACCATGCAAGGCTGGGGAGGAGATGTGACCATCGCCTCCGAAGAAGGCAAAGGCACGACCGTCACTATCACCCTGCCCCGCCAACCATCACCCGATTGGTTTGCGCCTGAAATTATGTTGCCCAAAGGCAATTCTGACGCTGTGCGCCCAGACCGTGGTGATCCCTGTACACAAATCGTCATTCTCGACGACGACGAATCCATTCATCGGGTGTGGGAGGGCAGGTTGAAAACCGCAGGCCTAACCACGGTGCAAATCGTCCACTTCAAGAACCCCTATAAATTGTTAATGTGGAAAAAAAGACAACGAGACAGTAACGAAATGATGAGCAATGAGTTTTCCTGTGATACCCCGCTCACATCACACGATAGGCGTAACGCGAATCCCAATACGCTTTACCTCTGCGACTATGAACTGCTGGGGAGTGATAAAACTGGTCTGGATGTCATCGAAGAACTGGACATTGCAAAGAATGCTGTCTTGGTGACCAGTCATTTTGAGGAAGATGATGTCAGAGAGCGTTGCGAGAGACTGGGGGTCAAGTTGTTGCCAAAAAATCTGGCTGGGATTGTGCCGATCAGGCTAACAGCCAACGGCCAACGACTGACTGTCGACCGTCAGCTGTCGGCTGTAAGCAAATACCCCATTGATGCCATCCTCATTGACGATACCAAGATGATTCATACCGTCTGGGGGCTCATGGCCAAAAGGTGCAACAAAACCTTGGCTCATTTTTACGAACCGGAAGATTTTTTTGAACACATTTTGGAGTACCCAACGGACACGCCAATTTATATTGATTCGAATTTGAATAAAGAGAAAAAAGGCGAGGAATACGCCAGGGATATTCATTCCAAAGGGTTCAAGAAAATCTACCTCGCGACTGGGGACGCTCCCAAATTTTTCGGTGACATGCCCTGGATCGCGGGAATTGTGGGCAAGGAGCCACCGTTTGGACAAAATTTGATGTTGGGTGCATCCTGTGAATCTGTCAAGAAGATTGGTTAATCGAATAATTAGACTATGGCCTACTGAAAATAATTATGTGAACAAAGAAACGAAAGACGAAGGACGAAGAGAACATGCAAAATCAGAACGAACATTTTCGACGGTTGATTCACGATTTGCGCACCAAAATGGCCGCTGTGAACACTTTTTTATTTTTGCTCGAAGACCTTCCCCTGGACCCCGAAACCCGCCAACTGTACGAAAAAGTAATTGGGGAGATGGAGGGAATGAAGGGGCTTGTGGAGGAGATGGGGAAAAATAAAATGGGAGGGTAAATGTATTATGTAAGTGCGGATAGTTTTTCCAAGGTCTATTGTACATTATTAAAAACGGTTTTTGAAACAAAATCAAACACAATCGCGCCCCGAGGTCTCATCACGAGGGAAATAACTGATGTTTGTTGTGAAATAACTAATCCCTATTCAAATCTCTTTACAAATCAAATTCGAAGCGTTTCATTGGAATACCTATGCGGTGAACTTATTTGGTATTGTAGCGGCGCTAATGATTTGGATTTCATTTCAAAATATTCTAAATTCTGGTGTCACCTCGCAAACGAGAATCAAACAGCGAATAGCGCCTATGGGAAAATCCTTTTCAAAGACAAAAATATGAATGGAATGACTCAGTGGGAATGGGCAACAAAAACACTCATTCAAGATGTGCATACAAGGCAAGCGATACTTAGCTTTAATGTGCAAGACTGTCAGCGTGAGAATAATGCTGATTTTGTGTGCTCAATGTATTTGCAATTCTTCATCAGAGAAAACAAATTGATGCTGATGGCTTACATGAGAAGCCAAGACATGATTTACGGCATGACCTATGATATTCCTTTTTTTCTCCTGCTGTTGCAATGCATGCGCCTTCAACTGCTGCGTCATTACCCAGAACTGAAACTGGGTTCATATTCGCATCACGTTGGTTCACTTCATATCTATGAAAATAAATTTGCGTTAGTAAAAAACATGCTTGCCCATCCATTCTGTGAAAACGAGATGCCAAGAATATCAAACAACATCATATTACACAATGACGTTCTTACAATGTATCGTAATAAAAGGTATGTTGGAAATGATGAGTTTTACAATTGGTTATCAAGGAACGCTTTTAAATAGCAGGATTATGATTTTAGTTTCAAGATGCAGGGACAAGAGGAAATATGTCGCACAATCATTTGACGGGTTTATTTGACCGGTTAGTTTCATCTGCATTTTTTTCTCCACCGTTTAATGGTTATGACGTGGCAGAAAGTTTTCATGCCCTGGTCTTCCTGACCGGTCCCTTTGCGTACAAAATGCGAAAACCATCTATTGTTCCTGGCATTGTTGATTACTCTACCCCCGCATTACGGGGAACTTTGTTAAAACGAGAAATAGAACTGAACAGCGTTTTCGGTCATTCACTGTATGAGGAGGTGATTCCCGTTTATCATGACGGTCATACGGGATATAACAGAACTGGAAACGGCACTATCGTCGATCATGTCCTCAAAATGAAGCAAATGCCAGCTGAGTGTTTGATGTCATCCCAACTGGAAAATGATTATCCCTTTTCAGAAAACGATATGCTCAAGCTGGCTCAAACGGTTGCTCGTTTTCACGAAAACGCTCCACCCGTTATACGACCTTATACTGCACGCATGCAGGCGGGGGCGGAAAGAGCCATTCAGTTTTTTGCTCAAAGAATGACTTCGGAAAGATCCAGAACAGCCGTGTCACGAACACGTGCCGCTTTTGCAGACCTGGGTCCAATCATGGAAAATAGGGCGCAACAGGGTTTTGTAAAGGATATCCATGGTGACTTGAGATTTTGTAACATCTTTTTTGTGGCTGGCAGATATTACATATTTGATCGTATCGAATACGATGATGATTTACGCATTCAAGACATCACCATGGATGTGGCCGCCACGATCACTGATTTACTGGCATACGGAAAAACTCTTTTGGCAAAGACCTATCTTGATGAATATTGCCGACTGACAGGCGATGATAAAATACGTGTGTTGTTGCCCTTGTATTTGTCAATAAAGGCCATGGTTTCCTCCTCTATTGCTTTTGAACTCCGGTCTCAAACACAGGATCAGGAAAAACGTGAATTTTACTCGACTCAAGTGGATCGCTTTTTGGATGTCGTGTGCAGAATATGAAACAATGCTTTGGAAAAATAGATCTTCATCGTCATTTAGAAACGTCACATCGATTTGAGGATGTTTTTGAATTGTCACGTCAACACAAGTTGCCAGTATTGAGTTTGTTAACTGAAGAACAAATCAAACAGCTATTTCGATTGCCGCAGAAGCCGCTATATTGGAATCAGTGGTATCAACATTTGCTTCTGCTTCGCAATGCCTATCATTCACTTGAGTGTGTGAAGGAATTGTCAAAGAGAGTGATCTGCGATGCTGGCAAAGAACGAATTGATCATTTAGAATTGCGGTTTAGTCTTTTATCCATGACAAGCGCTGGTTTGGATTCAAATTTTCCAATTCCTACAGATTTTTTTAGTAGGGCACATAAGATAATAGAAAAGATTATTGAAGGCGCAGCGGCAACAAAAGGCCCTGTCCCTTCTTGTGTGCGTCTTATATGCAGTCTTTCTATTGGTAATAAATATTCTAACATGCTGGGCCATCTGCCGGATTTATTAATTCCCCATGTATCCTGTATTGCAGGGCTTGATTTGATTCTGAATGAAGAACCAGATTGGAAGGAATTATCCCGTACGCTATCTATTTTAAGGGAAAAATTTAGGTATCTCACCATTCATCATTGGGAACGAGATAATTCCTTTTCAAGTATAAAAATTCTTGATTACAAACCTGATCGTCTTGGTCATGGAATAAGAGCCTTATTTTACCCTGATGTACTGGATAAGATTATTGACAATAACATCACACTTGAAATTTGTCCTCTCTCAAACTTGTTGTACAGGGAAGCTTTGGCGGGACTAGAAACCCACCCTATTGCCGATATGGTTAGGTTGGGAATTCCCATTACCATCAATTCAGATGGCACAATGTATGGGCAGACCCTTCACGATAATTTTCTATGGGTTCGAAATGCTTTCGGTTTCAATGACAAAATATTGGATGATATTGAAAATAACGCAATCAAAGCGAGGTTTGTATGAGGACAACTTTTTGTGGCTTGACTTTACAAAATCCCTTTATGCTTGCCGCAGGACCACCGACAGCCAGCGGCGCAATGATTTCTCGTGCATTTGACAGAGGATGGGGCGGTGCCGTGACAAAAACTATTTTTCTTGATTCAGAAAGAACACTGAGCCCGAGCCCCCGGTTGCAGGTTTTAAGAACTCACAGTTCGAGAACTAGCCCAATATATGGTTTTAGAAATATTGAGATGGGCTCAACGCGTCCCCTATCGTTGTGGGAAAACGACATTCGTGATTTGAGAAGCAAGTATCCTAACAATCTTCTTCTAACTAGCATTGGTTCAGTTTGTGGGAAAAGAGAAAATTGGCAGGAAATTGCCAAACGGTGCCAAGATTCCGGAGCCCAAGCCCTTGAAATCAATGTTTCTTGTCCTCACGGTGGCGCCACACATATGCCACCCGGTATGGCCATAGGACAAGACCCAGACACGACGGCGCGCATTACTGGGTGGGTGAAATCGGTAGCGACGATACCAGTCATTGTAAAGTTGACTCCCAATGTAGCTGATATCGTTTCAGTAGGAATCGCCGCACAAAATGCTGGGGCAGATGCTATCAGCGCTATTAATACGGTTCAGTCCATAGCGGGTATTAATCTGGATACATTCACACCACAACCCAGTGTTGGTCTTTATTCAACCGCTGGTGGATTATCTGGTTTAGCCATTCATCCCATGGCGTTGAACGCGGTAGCTCGTTTAGCTCAAGGTGTTGGTTTACCATTGATTGGTATAGGTGGGGTCAGCGATTGGCGAAGTGCAATTGAGTTTATCGCCCTTGGGGCAAGTTTGGTACAAATTTGCACTGCTGTCATGATCAATGGTTACGGAATTATCGACCAACTTAAAGAAGGATTGGCTACATATTTGCGGAACAAATCCTTAAAAGACATACTTGAAATCAGAGGCAGGGCATTGGCTCAATTGGAGGATATTATCACATTGTGTAACGCACCAAGGGTTGTGGCGCAAATTGACAATGAGACATGTTCTTTATGTGGCCAATGTGTTTCTCTATGCCAAGATGCCGGACAACAGGCGATCACGCAGGGAACAGCCGTTATGATTGATAAGGAAACATGTACGGGCTGTGGTTTGTGTGCCGCTATGTGTCCGGTAGATGGTTGTATTAGCATGGTTTCGATCGGTTAATTTCATCATGTTATGTTTTCTTTATTAATTACATTGGGTCACAATTCGTCTGCTATAGGAATTCGTGATGGGAATATTATTGCCGCCTACGAAGAAGAGCGGTTTACAAGGAATAAATCCGAGTTGAAGTTTCCCTACAATGCGATTGGTAAAATTCTCGATTTGGCAAAACCTAGTCTGTCTGAAAACAATATTGTCATGATCAGCCACTGGTTCGATGCTTGGAATATCAATGCAAGCAGAGTTCCCTTGCCGTTCTATGATGAGGAATACATCAATAATTTAAGAAAGAAATTTCATTTTGAAATGCTATTTGTCTCACCTGATTGCACCCACCATGATGCCCATGTCTATTCGGTAATAGCTTTTGCAAAGAACAACATGTCCGAGGAAGACAAATATCTCAAATGGCACGCCATCGTATCAGATGGCTTCGGTAATCAACAGGAAGTCATGTCTGTTTACGAAATTGATATGACCAAAAGAAACCCCGCAGTCAGTTGTATTCAGAAAATTTATGGCTACACAAAATCTTTGGGTTTATTATATCAATTTGCCACGACCTATTGTGACATGAAAGAAAATCAGGACGAATACAAATTTTTGGGTTATGAGACCTTGATATTAGATTGTGTTACTAATGAACAACTCAAGAAAATAGATTATTACATCGAAGAATTTTCAGATAACTACATTAATGAAATGGCCAACCATAACTACCGTGAAGGGCTGACAAGTACATGCTTTATCAACCTAGATCAGTTTGAGTTAGCACGTAATTTATTTATTGAGTTTTACAGTAATGTTTTGGCAACCGCCTTTCCAAATTCCAATCTTTCAAAATGCGACAGAAGAGTTATTGTTGGTTATGCTGTTCAATCAATCATTGAGCAGGTTCATCATCACCTAATAAATAAATATAAAATTAAGAACATGATGCTGGCCGGGGGGTTGTATTATAACGTCAAACTAAACAACGAGATATTAAACAACATTTCTGGTAAACTTTGTGTCGTCCCTGTAGCAGGTGATCAGGGAGCCGCAATAGGCCTCTATGAAAAATATGTTGGTCATTATCCGTTTGCTTCGCTTCTTTGGGGTAAGCGCAATATCTCTCCTGAATCCAAAGTTCACTTGATCAGCACAGCTCAAGCCTCAAACATTCACTGCCCCCAAACTGAAGAAGAGCTGATTGAAATCGTAACCAACAATTTGTTAAATGATCATGTCATTAACATAGTGACGGCGAATATGGAATTTGGGCCAAGAGCCTTATGCAACACCAGCACTTTGACTTTGCCAACGACAGCAAATGTTAACCTGATCAATTCGATAAACAAAAGAGATACCATCATGCCCATGGCACCAGTGATGAGCAGACTGCATACAAATCATTTTTTTGACGAAAGCGAAACCAAACGCGTTATTGGATCTGATCAATACATGATTCTTACATACAATTATCTGGATTCAATTCAAACAAACGAATTTTGCAAGTATTCCGGCATAATGCACAAGCATCCGATCAGGCACAACACAGTTACGGGGCGTCCGCAAATCGTTCCTAACGAATATGGTTATATCAACTCAGTGCTCGCTGCGTTGGACACACACAACACAAGAGCTCTGATAAACACATCCTTCAATGTACATGGTGAACCGATTGTTTATTCAGCAAAGGATGCACTCAATTCGTTTTCGATGCAATTAAAAGAAGCCCAGCTAAACAATATCGATACTAAATCGGTTCATTTAGTATTGTTTTAATCAAGGACAGCACACATGAACAACAAGGTCATGTTTACATTATTGATTTGCTTTATTTTTGCTGTTTGTCTCATATTTATTGCCACGTACAAATATTCTTCATTTGATAGGAAAAAAGATGCTTTAAAGAAGGTTTATTTAAGGTTGTCTTGGGAGACACAGAGTCAGTTTGCAGGATATTACGTGGCAAAGTACCTTGGCCTTTATAATGAGGAGGGTCTTGATGTCATTATCAGAACGTCACTTAATAATGTTAACATATCCGCAACAGTAGCAAATGGCATAGATCATTTTGGTGATATAAGTTTGGAAAATCTAATCACAGACATCAATAACAGAGATTACCCCATTAAAAATGTCGCACAAATATTTCAGGATCTCGATATTGTCTTATTAACAAGAAAAGAAGACAACATAAACGAGCTTAAAGATTTTAACGGGAAAACTTATGCCACTTGGTGGGGCAAAAATGACGTCATGTTAAGAACATTATTCAAGAAACACAACATACCCCTCGATGTTGTGTTTTATTCTGGCCCTTGGTCTTTGGATTTGTTTATTAATAAAACCGTCGCTATTGTACCGGCCTTTTATGCCAACGAGTATCATTCTGTTTTGATGAGTGGCTACAAGGAGTCAGATCTCAAAATATTCAAATACAAGGATTACAACATGAATTTTCCCAGTGGCTGCATCATCACAAGTGACAAGTTGATAAGCAAAAACCCCCTATTGGTCTCTAAATTTCTCAGGGCATCCATTAAGGGCTGGGAATACGCTCTCGCTCACAAAGAAGAAACTGTAGATATCATGTTGCATTACGCAAAGCTAAACAAAGAACATGAGGCCTTTATGCTGGATGTCTTTGAAAATAACATTTTGAAGAAAGAAAAGAATCATTTCATTGGAAAACATAACAAAACCAGGATTCAGGAGACCATTAACTATTTACAGGAAGCAGGGCAGATTTCAAACAATGTGACCATGAATAAAATCATTCATGATGACTTTATCAATAAGATAGGAGCGGAAATTTTAGAATGAAATTGAAAAGCACGATATTCCGCGGTTTTGTTGTTATTGCGATTATTCCCTTAATGCTGTTAAGCTTGTTCGTGTATGTCTACACGAAAAATATGTTGGAGAATGATATTCGTAAAGATATGGAAATTGTGTCAAAGAATACTTCCAATAAAATCAGTCGCTACCTGTTTGAGAGAATGAAGGACATTCAGACGTGGAACTCACTGTATATTGATGTTCAGAGAAACAATCAAAGGTTTAGAGATTCACTACGTATTATCAATAAACAAAATAGTATTTATTCAACAATTGTAAATATTGACCAGAATAATGAAATAATATTTAGCACGAATGGAAAGATCCCTCAAAACTCAAAAGCTGAATTTGACATCATTAAAATGCTTGGCAAGTTTAGAATGGCAAAAGAGATGACTCAGACATATTATTCAGAAATGTTTTATTCGTCATATCTCAATAACAATGTCATAGCCTTTGTTTCAATAAATCGGCAGCAAAATAATAATTTGAAAATTTTGGCAGGCTATTTAGATGCTATGTTTATCTACCAAATTGTAGAAAATGAGATTGAAATATCAAAACTACAAGAAGACAATGGATTCATAGCCGTCTATAACGATGAAGGTATCGTTTTTTTGGCACCTGAGTTTCAAAGAAAAGACATCTATTTAAGGATGAAAACGTTGGTGGGTAGCATGCGTAATGAGCTTGCACGCTCAGAAGAACATGAATTGCTCAATAATGTTTATCTTGTAAATTCGATTGATCTCGAGCAGTTTATTCTTGATGACAACAACATATGGAGAGTCGCTGTCTTTAAAGATAAAGAGATTGCATTCCGTTGTGTTTACTTGCTCAGAAATTTCCTTGTTCTGTTATCAACCCTCGTTGTGCTTATTAGCACATTTGTATCAAGCTATTTATCAGTGTCTATCTCGAAACCAATACACGCCGTATCAGAACTGATACTAAAGGTGAGCAAGGATATATAAAACATTATGACAAACAGCCTACTAAAGATCATAATACTACTAAAGATCATAATATCTAAACTCGTACCAAATAGATCGAAACAACGACATGACTCTGGTGCAGTGCCTTTGCACTCAGGTATTGTTGAAGTAGAAGTTTTGATAGCGGGAATAAATACGCTTCAGGACCGTATTGATTTGTATAAGAAATCATTGAAAGACAAAGCAGAATTGGAAGCTATATACAATGTTTCCCGTCAAGTCGCTCATGATATTAGATCCCCTCTTACAGCCTTAAATGCTTTGGCCTCGGACCTGGGAGAATTGCCAGAAGAAAAACGCGTGCTTCTGAGATCTGCGGTACATAGCATTGAAGACATTGCAAACGATTTGTCGAGTAAAAAGTCTAGGCAGAAGACTGGCATACAAGAGCAATCTTCAATAGAGGGTAACAGTGAAGGCTTGAAGGTGTCAGTCCAACTCATATCAAGCATCATTGAGCAACTTGTTTCAGAAAAACGTATTCAGTACCGTGACAAACAAGGGATCCACATCACCACAAAACAAAACACTGAATCATATGGGTTGTTTGGAAAAGTCAACACAAAGGAATTGAAGCGAGTTTTATCAAACACCATCAATAATGCTGTTGAAGCGCTTGACGAGAATGGGGCCATCAAAGTCGAGTCGACTTTGCAACAAGACAACATTATTGTTGTCATACAGGACAATGGCAGGGGAATCCCTCCAGAAGTATTGCCGAGACTGATGAAACAGGGCGCCACCTTCGGTAAAGAGCATTTGAAAAAAAGCGGGTCAGGCCTTGGTCTGTTCCATGCCAAGGAGACTATCAAATCTTGGGGTGGAGATATTACGATAGAATCACAATTAGGAAAAGGGACCTCGATAACTATTTCATTACCCAAACAAGTGCCACCAAGCTGGTTTGCGCCTGCAATTGTTGCAGGCGATTCTGAAATAGTCATTCTTGATGACGATGAGTCTATTCACCAGGTTTGGGAGAACCGCTTAAAATCTGAAGGTGTTTTACAGGAAAAAATACAGCACTTCAAAAACCCTTACAGGCTAATGTTTTGGTATAAATCCCTTGATGTGACATCATTGAATTGTTCACCAATATTTCTTTGCGATTATGAGCTCATCGGAAGCAACAATACTGGCCTAGATGTTATTGAAGAATTAGGCATTGCCGAACATTCGGTGCTTGTAACCAGTCATTTTGAAGAAGATGATGTCAGAGAGCGTTGCGCGAGATTGGGGGTTAAATTGTTACCAAAAAATCTGGCAGGGATTGTACCTATTAAACGTGTTAACGTGTTAACGTGTTCAGGTGATCACGAAGAAGTCGTTGAAACGAGCGCACGTGTTGCCGTTGTGGGGGATAATAAGGATTTACGTACGCACGATTGTATTGATGCCATCCTCATTGACGATACACAGGTGATACACACAGTCTGGAAAATGGCCGCAAAAAAATGTGGTAAAGTCATTGCCTGCTATGAGAAACCGGATGATTTTATTAATGACATGGAGCAATACGACAAAACAACGCCACTCTACATTGACTCCAATCTTGCTGACGGCATTAAGGGCGAAGTGGTAGCAAAAGACATCAATCAACGGGGTTTCGAAAGGATATATCTGGCCACAGGCTCTGACCCCAGAGAGTTTCCTCCTATGTTCTGGATCACAAAAATTGTTGGCAAGGAACCTCCTTTCATGGGTTTAAAAGGAAAAACATCTTAGATGAGGTCCTAGGGGATAATATTTGCCTATAAAGCAATAATGGTATGAATACTAACAATTTTCAATATCAATGGGCTCTGGAAACTACTACGATTTATGGAATGACCCCCGAAGAAAAGGCAAAACGGTATTATCATAATTTGGAAATTGATACTCTCGAGAATAAGCATCTCCTTGTTGTGGGTTATGGAAAAGGCATTGAGTTGCCATTGCTCAAAAATGAAGGTGCCATCATTACGGCTATCGATTGTAACAAACGAGACATCGAAGGCATTGATACATTACAATTTGATGTCATTCAATTTAAACCGGAACAGCAATTTGACTATGTTTATGCGTACGGGGTGTTACATCACACTCCGGATCCCAAAGCATATTTCATGCATTTGGCTGATCTGGTTAAACCAGGCGGTAAAATATTTGTATGGATGTATAACAGACAGAGAAACACCTTCTTAAGAAAATTTAATATATTTAATTGGAAACCGAAGAACATTATGTGGGTTGCAAAAATACAAGCGGTAGTAACCTGGCCCTTTCATTTTATTGCTCATCTATTGTTTAATAATAAAAAAAGAAATTTACCGAGTCTTGTTTTACGCTATTATGATTCACTTTGTTGTGAGAATCAATATGTATACCCTGCCTCATTTATAAAGAAATGGTTTGAACAAAGAGAGATGGAGTGTAAAATTGATGGAGAAGGTTATTTGGGCACAAAGCCATAATAATCCGATGTCATTCCAAAACATTATATCCCTTTCAGAATGATCAAAAACATAGCGCCGTTAAACATATTGAGGTAAATATGAATACTGTATTCGATATAAATGCACTTGTAAATTCATTTCTTCCAGCAAGATCCTTTCCGTGTGTTAATATTCTAGTTGCTGGGAGGCAAAAACAGTTTGATGACAGCGTTGGCATACTTGGCCAAAGCATAGCTGAACAAGGTGCTGATGTAAGTTGCGTGAGGCTAGATGATGAGTCAGTATCAGCAGATCAATCCAAATTTGAAGCAGTCATTGATAGATTTGTTGATTTAACCCGACTGAATTTATTTATTCCTCAGGAGGATTCCCTCTTACGACCAAAAATCGCTGCCAGATTATTTACACATAGATATCCCGCACGAATAGTATTAATGAGTATGATGACGCCTGAATCGTTGCATCTTGCAGCGAAAGCAACTCCTGAGTTATTAGATTGTTTAGGAAAGAAAATCTCACAACTGTTGGTCGGCTCCTGTAAACTATTAATAACCAGTAAACAGGGGACACATCTTGAGTGCTGTGCGCCTACGCCAGAGATGTTATCATTGCTGACAGGTCATTTTGACGTTGGTGTCATTGAAAATCTACCCACCGGTGAAATTTATTGGAATCCAGCAGAAAATATTGACGGTGAAATTGTTGCAAATGGGCTCATAAGAAATCGCTTGTCAACAACGAGAGTGAGTGCAGATCAGAATATTCGAATCATCATTAAGGGTGGCCGCATAGTGGCAATTGAATCTCAAAGTGGGCATCATGTTGGGTCGTTTCTTGGAGCGATTAGGGATGATGAAAACACAGCACGAATAGGAAAATTATCATTTGGTTTAAACACAATTAACTCAGTCAGGTTGGGTGAAAATCTTGTCTGTGATGAGAAGGTTGCTGGTTTCCATATTGTCACAGGCACGCCCTGTCCACACAGAGGTGTTATTCCCTATTTTTCAAAAGACAGATTTTGGATACAAATGGAAGGATTGACCTGTAAGGCAGTTACGCCTGATGGACAGGAGAAGATTATTCTGAAAGATGGGCGATTTGTAATATGAATATTACTTTTAATAAACTTCTCGTTTCATCAAAGACACTCACATAAAAACCACACCGTATGCTTGCGTTCGGACAAGGTTTCGTGTGGTGTCTGTGGGTTG
>AMFJ01034585.1_pt1 | contig 17989 bp, 1 predicted proteins | sample 427208 | NCBI WGS metagenome assembly AMFJ01 (sample SAMN02954298, study PRJNA114691) | groundwater metagenome | biome: aquatic; feature: subsurface aquifer; material: sediment; isolation source: subsurface aquifer sediment | place: USA: Rifle, CO | collected 2008-08
CGTAAAACTGAAATAAAATATGAGAATGGCTTAGAAGTTAGCGGAGAAGAATATAGTTTTGATGAATCCGGCAATCAAGTCATTCTACGAAAATATGAAGTTAGCGTATTGGATAATGGCAACTGGGTTAAACCTTCAGAATTTAATAACAGTCTTAAAGTTAATGCAGTTACAAGAAAGGATTTCTATTCTGTAAATGCAAACGGTGAAATAATTGGTGACAAAAGTTTACCGCAGATTCAGGAAATATGGAAAAACAATAAAAAGCAATCAACTGAAGTTTTTGAAACCCAAGATAACAGTCAAGTAACATTGCATTTTTATGATACCGACGGAATAGAGACTGGTTCTAGAATATATGAAAGCAAACGTTTGGATGTAGTAAATGGAATTTATACAGTAAAGAATGGGGAACTTTTAAACTGGCTTGAAGAAAATATTATAAAATCAAGAAAAACCGATGGGACTACAATTGTTGAAAGTAAGAGAGCTGATGGGATAAGAAAAATAATTACTTTTGATAATTTAATCGGCAAGCCCGTAAAAATCGAAACTGAACAAAAAGTTTTTGCAACTGATGGAAAATTTAGGGTTATTACAACTATAAGTGAAAATATATTTAGTGTTAATACGGATACAAACGGCTACTATCTCGGTCAAATTACAAAGTCATATATTAAAGGACAAGAAGCAAAGCTGTTATTTGAAGGAGGGGAAGTAAGAAGAGATCCTGCAAACATTAATCATACTCAAGTTAGAATGATTAAGAACGGCTCCTTGGAAGTTGTGACATTTAATGCATTTGGTGAAATTTATAAAATTGAAACAGGAAAATTTTTAGATAAAACAGGATTTAATTTTCAAAATGATGAATTATATCAGGAAACAATAATTGAAGAATCAAAAAATAATAATAAAGTAATGAGCGGTAAAACCTATGGATTAAATCAAATATTAATTTCAGAATTTGAAGCATTGACAGATGATAGTGGGTTTACAACTAAAACTATTAAATATCCGGCTCAACAAAAAACAGAAAAAGAAATTTGGTTCAATGGAATTCATTTATATACTATTAACGAAGGTTTTGACGATAAAGGCGAAAAAGTTATTGCAAAAAATATTACTTCATATGCCTATGATTTAATAACCGGTAAAAAAGCTAAATCATCTAATTATGCTGTTTCTCCTTCAAAAGAAATTAATACCTCAGTTAACTTATTTGGTAATCCATCATTGAGCGTAGCGTTAGATAAAAATAACTTATTGGCTGAAAGTACAATAAAAGAAATTGGAGAAGGTAAAACCGAAGTTGAAACTAAAGATTTATATGAAAGTACAACTATAATAACAGTTTTTGATGCCGCAGGAAGAGCTGTTGAATACCGAGAAAAGAAGAAACTTCCTAACCAGATGGGTTCAAGTATTGAGGTGGAATTTAAAACCGATATTAAATATGGCTGGGGAAAAGAAAATGGATATGTTGTATTTAAACAAATAAGTTCAGAAACTAATGTAACAGATGCTCAGGGAAAGAAAGTTCAAGTCAAGACTAAAGGCGAAATCAAATATTTAGCCAATGGCTGGACGACAATTGCTGAAATTGAAGACGGAGTAAAAAGAAGTCTTACGTTTAATAATCTGGGAAAAATTGAAAAAATTGAAACAGGAAAATTTGATGATAACAACGAAATTATTAAAGATGATAATTATCGCATTGTAAAAATAAAATATGATGCTATGGGCATAGAACGCAAAGGGGAAGTATCAGGAAAAGATTCTGAGCATGTAGTTTCAACTTATGAGGTTTATTATTTAAATGGCTATAAGATTGTTAAGTCCAAAAGTTCCTCATATACAAATGAAAATGGTCTATTTGAAGAAAAATATTATAAGGATGGGGTTCATGTCTTTTCACGAATTACTGATCAAGTTGTAGATGCTTATAATAAAACCAATAAAGTCACTAATCAGACTTTTTACTTTTATGATATAACAGGAAAAGTAAATGCTTCAAGAACTTATAATCAAAGTCAGATGATTCAACAAAAAGATGGGACATTTTCTGTTGTAAAAGACCAGATAAGTAAACCTATAACAGTAACCTATATTACGAATAGAGATACAAAAACAGGTGAAGTAGAGCTAATCCTAATTGAAAATAAAGGCAGAATCTTTACGGATGAAAAAGATATTAAAAATATACGAAATGCAAAATGGCTTAGTAAAGATGCAGTTGTAAAACTTCAGAAATATGATTCAAACGGTAATTTAAAAGGCTTTACTTCATGGACTAAAGCGCCTCTGCGAGATGGAAGCTATTCAGAAATAGCAAAAGATTCTGAAATTTTCTATGGATGGGTAAATTTAACTGGCACTGATAAACAGATCTATGTTCAAACAGGAAGTGTAACTTATAAAAAGGGTAATTCAAATGAAGTGTTCTCTTTTTCACAGAAAGGATCTTTTACAAAAAATGGAACAATTAGATTGGATGTTTATGAAAGCACTCAAGGTTTTATCAGAGCAGAAAGTTTGTTAAGTGATGTAAAGACAGGTAATGTTAATTTAAATCGATATCAGAATCAGGGATTTGTAAAGAATACAAGAGACTTTAATGGAATAGGTCAATTAGTAAGACAGGAAACGGATGTTTCCGGTATGGATGCTTTAATTATTCCGGATGTACCTAATCAGAATAAACTTGAAACTTTAATAGAATATGACCGTTTGGGAAATGTAAAAAAGACAAGAAGTTTTGCTTTTGTTTTACATCAGGGAGTTTTCAAAAGAACAGAAGTCGAAAGTTCCGGTGAAGTTGTTGAAGGGCGTTTTACAAAGACAGACAAAATAAGCAATCTTAAAGAAGTGCTTAGTTATTCCGGTGAATTCCTTGTATCAAAGGAAGTAGGCGAACTGGTAAATAAATACTATTATGATAAAGATGGCAATCCAATATCAAGTACTACATTCCATGGGAGTGAAAAAGTATATGAAGTTACTTTAAGTTCTGTACTTATAAACGGAATAAAATATCAATCGGTAAAGGTAAAAAATCTTATTACCTTGAGTGAAGAAATTCAATTTAAGCGAAATGGTGTAACTGAATTTGGATATTCAAATAATACCTGGACCAAAAATTACTTTCAAGGCGGCCGATTTATTTATGGAGAAGCTTTTCATGAATCCAAATTTGTCGATGGTAAAAAGATTCAGAACGGAATGGAATCTTACACGATTAATTTTAAAGAAGTTTCACTTGAGAAGGAAGTTGTATTAGGCAGGCTAAATACAAAAGACGGAATGATTATTTCGCTTAAGAAAGTAATGCGTCCGATTGGAAAAGACAACAAAACAGTCAATCCTTCAATGACCTCACGAAACTTTTACATACCCGGTTTCAGTTCAATGCCATATATTATGAATGAACAGACTCTGCAGGTTAACGGCAGTAACAATAAAGTATGGGAAGTAAGAAACGAATTAGGAAGAGTCATTGCCAGATTTACAGGCTTTATTAATGAAAAGAATGAAATGGTTCCGGTTCTAATTGAAATACCTGAATATAATAAAACAATACTTTCTCAAGCAGGAGTAGCTTTTGAAAGTAAAACTTATGAATACAAAAATGGTTTCTCTATTGAGGATTATAAGAAACCTGAAAATCAGAAATACTTAAGAATACATGGAAGAATTAAAGATTTAAACACCGACGGTAAAATTGATTCCAATGATCTTTTAGACGACAGTAATTTTAATTCAAGACGTGGAGATAAACTTTCAAGCAAATCAGTAGTTTATTTATATACAGGAAAACGTTGGATAGAACCGGAAGGTGGAAAAGCCAAATTAATTGATACATTAAGCTGGGAGGAAGAAAAAGAGGCTTCAGGACGATATTTTGTAAATTCAAAAGTTCATAGCGGAGAATATAATACCAAAACCCAAGAGTTTAACCGTGTGTTTACTGAAATTCATTCTTTTGATCAAGATGAATTAGGAGCGATTGGTATTGCAAAAGAAAGCTTCACTGTTATTTTAACCCCCAAAGATAAACCTGTTCGTGATGCTGATGGAAAAATTATCAGCATAATGTTTGATGGTGTTGAGGTTCCTTTCCCGGATTCAAAAGAATTTAATTCTCAGATACATGGAAAATATAACGATCGTTTTATTGCGAAAAGTAAAAGAGTGCAAACATTGGGAAAAGGATTATCTGTAATTGAAGTTTACAACTATAAAAACAAATTAACTCATCAGCTAGTAAAAGATGCCGATGGAAATATTGTTATGAAATTTGAAGGCGGAGTTAATAAAGACGGTGTATTTGAAAGAGTGGGCGTTGAAGTACCTGTTTATCAAAAGACCTCAGCCGGTAAATTAGGGCAAGCTGCAATGTCTTTCTTTTTTAAGTATAAAGGAGAATTACTTGATAATTATATAACACAAGAACAAATGACACTTCTTCAAAAAATACATTTAGATAATTATACATTAGATGCAAAAATTTTTACAGATCCAAATAAAAGCATTGTAAAAGATTTTATACGTTCTGCACGACGTGAAGACTTAACAAAACAAACAGACGAATATACACATTGGTTCATGTATGATAACAGAACAAAAACATATTGGAGAGAGTTAAAAGATTATGAAGGTAATACTAATTTTAAGATATTAGGTCTAATTAATAATGCAGGCATATTTAACGAAATTTTATATGAAGAAAATGAATTCACAGATCCCCTGAGCCGAAAGTTAGGTGTGGCGGAAAAAACAAGAGTATATTCAAAAAATGATGATGGTTCAATTAATCTGGTAAAAACATCTTTTGCTTTAGGCACAATGAAAGATGGAAGAGTTTCATACCAAGTTAAAGATGAGCGTTCAAGCGTAGTTTGGCAGGAAGTTAAAGATGGCAGAGGAAGAGTTGTTGCAAAATACAAAGGGTATGAAACTACAGATGGAAATTTTAGACCTGTTACAGTAGAAATTAATAATTTTTTTGAAAATGAAATAGATGGGATAATGGGTATTGGCTCTGAAAGCAGAACATATCTGTACATTCAAGGCTTGAATATCGAAAAATATCCTGTATTAAAACAAGCCCAACTTGTAAAAATAGAAAAAAGCTCTGTTACAGCAGATGGACAAATTGCATACGAAGTTATTGATTTTAAATACAAATTAAGATCAATGGAAATAAAAGATGGTTATGGAAGATTACTTGCAAAATTTACCGGACGTTTAACAGGCACTGTACAGAACGATAAAGTTGTGATTCCTGAAGCAGACAAATACAGATTTAATAAAGTAGAATTCTCAAATTATAGCAATGATATAAATGGATACACCTATATTGCTGATTCTGCGGAATCATATTATTCAAATCCATTATTAATCGAAAAATATTTTTCAGGAAAAATGGGTACATTTAAAGAATTCAAAGCCGCTTTTGCAGAAAATAACGCTCTTAGCAGATCAAAATTAAAAGGTTTATTTAAAGTATCTGCTGAAAATAAAGATTATACATTGCCTGTTTATGAAATTGAAAGATCTCCCGGATATATTAATAACACAACTGCTATTGAGAAATGGATTGAAGTAAAAGATGGGCTTGGAAATATATTTGCCCGTTTTGATCTTGATAGAAATGGAAATCCGATAAATATTACTCGTCCGGAATATAATACAGGAAGAGATTCCGATTTCCAGAGAAACCGTTATTTAAGTGCTGAAGATTTTGTTGATTTTAAACCTGAAAATTTTGGAAAATCCACTTATAATCAATTTGTATCAAAATTACGTGCTGATTCACAATTATCTCAAATGATAGGTTCTTCAATTTTCAACGAAAAAGATTTTAATAAACAGCAGGATAAGTTGATTGAAATATTAAATAAAATTTTAATTGAAAAGAATTTTGCTGATAGAATTGGTGAAGCAAAACAAATTATAAATCAACGACTTTCAGAACGTGGGGCTAATTTATCAAAAGAGCAAAAAGCAAGTGATCCTATTTATGTTTATTATAGTAAAGTATTAAATGAGCTTGATACAGCCTATAAGAAATCGTCAGAAAATCCAGAATCAAACTTATTAAAAGTAAGATTAAACAGAGCTATTCTCGAGTCTTTATTCCCTGAAATAAATCATGAAATTAGATTCTTATCCGGGATGTCTCATTCAATTGCCGGTTTTTCGGATTATAACTTTGGATATGAATTAAAAAGTTCTCAATTTGAATCATTGAAAAAATTTAATGATAGAAGTGTAGTTATAAATCTAGAAGCATTAATTAAAGATAATAAACCAATATCATATGCCGGCGAACGTCAATTTAGTGATGATGGCTCAATAGTGTATTATACCAACGTTAACTTCAAAAACGGTATCACATACGAAGAAGGTATGAACATATCAGAACAGAGGATACAGGAATTATATAACCATCCTCAAAAGTCTGATGGACATTACCAAATTGGAATAGGAAATGAAAATAGGCATTATTTACGAAACAGTAAATATTTCTATGGTGATCCTGGAAATGAAGGCTTCGACAAGGAATTTTTTAAATTAGTAGAAAATTTAAATAAAGAAGCACGCGTTAAACTTGATCAGAATTTATTTGCTTTGAAAAAAGTAAATGTTCCTTTAGGGGTTGCAAAATCAATAGCAATTATAGAGGAAGGCAGTGATTTAAGAAGATTGTTGATTTTTGACCATGTGGAAACAAGATTTGGTGTAAATTATAACGTATATCGACCAATTATTGATAAAGACGAATTTAATTTAACCTATCATGCTTTTGGTTCTAATGGGTGGGAATTTCAGGAAAATCAATATACTGTTTCATTAAGAGAAGGCAGCCGTATTGCCAGAAACTATTTCCAAAGAGGTGTATCTCAATTCTCAACGGTTGTAGTGGCAGATTCAAAAGGTCAAAGAGTTGATGAAATCGCATATAAGTCATATAAAACAACTAGAAGAGTTAATGGTAATCCTGAAAATGCAGTTTTAGAAAACAGAAGTGAATATAGAAATAATTCAACAACAATAGAAGTTTTAACAAAAGCAAATTTTATTGAACCTACAATCCATGAAGAAGGGAAAGTTGCATTTGAACAAATTGACGAGACTGATTTTAGAGTGAATGGAGAATTCAAATTCAGATCCCAGACAAGATTTGATCATCAGACAAATGAAATTTTGACAGATTATAAAACAGGCGAAGGTACATCACCTGTGGGAGCAGCTATTTCAGGAATAAAAGAAGCTTTTACACCCGAATTAAATCCTGATAGCGATTATGAATTCGCTGCTGATTTAGAAAAAACTATCCCGGAAGAATTAAGTAAGGAAATAAAAGCAAAAGAAACCCATTGGTTTTTCCGTTTATTAAATGAATACGGAAAAAATAATGCACGAGAAATATGGGGGATTATAATAGGTTCATTATTTTTTACTTCATTAATGGCTTTGTGGAAATCGACTTTAGGACTCATTAAGAGAAGAGCTAAACAAAATAAAATATATACCGGTGATGCTACAATTAAAGATCTTATTGATAAAGGTTTTACAGAAGATGAAGCAATAAGAATTTTAAATGTTGTTAAAAAAGGGATTTTTAATAAACCTTCAAAATTTGAAAATTTACAACTATTAGTTGAAGAAGCAGCAAGAGGGTTATCTCCTGAAGAAGCTCAACTATTATCAGAAAAAATATATGCATACAGAACTAAAATCGAATTTCGTCCGATAATAAGAAACGTAAAAGAAATTTTATCGGAGAAATTTAATTTTAATTGGTGGAAGGATCAATACATAGATACAAAGATGGTTGTCCAAAATATGTTTAATAAAAAAGGTGTAACAGTTGCCGGTCCAAAAACGGTTTATTTAAATGAATTTATTGATGAAGATTTGCAGGATTTAGGATTAACACCTCGTGAAATGAGTGCTTTAACAATTCTTCGTAATCATTGGGGGTTATTAAAAGGTTCTGAAGACGATGTGTTTAAAAAAATCAAAGAAGAATTAAACAGAGTTACAGTCGGGGCAGAAAAGAAAGCAGAATTAGTTAAGCGCATAGATAAATTGAAAAATCTAATCCAGCTGGATTTCAGAGACGGTGATTTTAATCCGGCTTTTGTAGTGACGAAAAATAAATTAGATGCAGTAAAAAATATATTAGATAAAAAAGATATAAAAGAAGAGGATTTCTTTAATGCATTAATTACCACAGGATTATTTGAAAATCAAACGGTTAAATTCTTACAAGATACATTAAAATCAAAGTTTATAACATTTGAAGATTTAAATACTCAGATTCGAAATGCAGTAGATATAGAACCAAATAGAATCACAGTAAAAACATGGAATGAAATGTTTAATGATAAATTATATTTATCTGCTTATGCCGACCAGAATACAGCGCGATTTAAAGAAACCGATGGAATAGACAGGAAAGATGCAATAAGAAAAAAAGCATGGGAAATTAAAGATAAATTATATTCCAATGTAGAATGGTCATTATGGGGCAACCTAAAAAGAAATGAAGAAGAAGACTATACTGCTAAAGCAATGTTTGAATCTTTTATTGAAGACAAAATATTACTGGAAATAGAAGGTAATTTAACGCGACGTGGTAAAACAAGAGCGCCAAAAAAAGGCTATGAATCTGAATCAGGAATGTATGTTTCTTTTTTCTTTGCGGACTTTGATGGGGAAGAACCCGAAAAAGGATATAGATTACAAAGTGTAGAAGATTTTATTTTACTTAATTTTATACGAAGAGAAATACACAACATTTCCGGTCAAGGCGGAATGGAAAAATATCTCTTTAAAAAAGCCAAGGCCATGATGGAATCCGGCAATACTGAAGAAATAAATAAAATTATTCCAATGGTTCAATCCTACCGAGATTTTTACAGAGGTATTTTGCAATTGTCTGTTGGGGCACCATTTTTAGACGGAGCTTTAAATAAATTAAGAGGAGATGATTCAGAAATGGCTTCTGCTCCTTGGCCATTCTTATTCAACTTCGATGAATTTAATGATTTATTTTATTATCTTATGGGTATGAAAGATTATGGGAATATTGATGATGATACCAAACTAAGATTAGAAAATTTTAAAAACAAAATTGAGAATGGGATATTTAAGCAATTAGATAGTGGAAAAAATTATAATGTATTTAAAAAAGACACTGATAGATTGGAAATGCAAAAGATTGTAAAAGAAGAATTCGAACCTTTCATTTTACAAATGAGATATAATCTTGGTTTTAATACTGCAAAAAATCGTTTGGATATGGGGCAAATGATGTCCGGAAGTATTTTTAAAATTTTATCAAATAGAACTTTATTTAGAAACTTTTTTTCAAAAGGTGCAGATGCGCAAAGATTACGCGAAAAGTATAAAGTGTTTTTATGGAGAGGTGTTTATGCCTGGACGATTCTTTTATTTGCATTTGTATTTTTACCTAACCTTGTAGGTATGATTTTAACAGTTCCTTTGGCAATAACAATGCCATATTTCACAGTATTCGGATTGGGTGCAATAATTGGTGGAATGTTGATTAGTCATATATCCAGAATTATATTTAAATCTGATAAATGGTTTAAGATTGGAAGAATATTTTTCTTTGGTGGAGTGTTAGCGTTGTTTATTGGACTTGGTTTATCAATTATTGGCACTTCGATTATTCCGGGTTCTTTATTTACACCTCTTTCTCTTAATTTTGCTCCGATTCAATTTATATTAAAAGGTTTACCTTATTTGGTAATTTATGAGGTTTTAAAATTATCATTTGTCACTACACAGAATGTTGTAAAAGGTTATATATCAAATAAAAAAGCTAAGAAGTTGGATTTGTTTCATTTTACTTCCTATGAAGGTGCTAAAGAAGGGCTATTGGAAGTAATATTTGATGATACCCCGGGAATTTTTGGAAAAACTATGGGAGAAGAAAGATTAGACCAATTTGAAATCCTTATTAATGAAGATTTGGGCGATATTGATCTTTTAAATGCCGATGATAAAACAAAAGATTTAAAGAAAATATTAAGCGGGGCCATTGATTCAAAAGAATTGGCCCAATTTAAAGCATTTATTAAAGCTGCAAGAGAAAGAAAACAAACAGGTTCTCTTTCCAAAAAAGAAAAAGAAGAATTCTACAAAATGTTACCGGATACTTTGCAGACTCCTGTTGCGAAGAGAAGGATAAGAAATTTTGTTAATAAATTTTATCGGGAAGATATACCTGTTGTTGCTCATGACCCTTTGGATTTTGTGTCAGCTTCATTGTCCGTTGTTGCTTTTGATGAAGATTATATGTTTTCTTTCAAAGAAATGAATACTCCTGCTCCAATTACTGAAGGGGTTCGAGAAGTTGCAACCAGAATAGGTATGGTGGCAAGAGTAAATGCTGAACAATGGCGATTATTAATTCAGGAATTAAAAAATAAGAATTATATTAACGATGAACAAGAACAAAGCATGCTGGGTCTTATTGAATCGCCTGCGAAACAGATAAATATTCCTCCCAAAGCACAGCAGATGGTTCAATATTGGATCAGTGAAAAATTGAATTTATCAGGTGTTAACAACCACACAATAATCAAAGCCAGACGACCGGTTGAATATTATGTTCAGAAATATAATGAAAAACGCATTATTGATGAAGTTAACAAAATTGCGGAAAAAGAAAAATGGGATGCAAAAAAAATAAATGAGGAAATAAAAATAAGATTAGAAAAATTAGATTTAAATAAACTTTCAGCAAAAACCGCTGATAAAAAAGTTCAATTAATGTTTGTATATGATGGTCCATTTGGTGATGCTCCCACAATGAGAGGTTTAATAAAGTTAATGGCAGATGAGAATGAGGCTAAGAAAAAAAATAATATTCCAATAGGTAAAAACTTTCAGAATTATTTTACTTACTTTAATTATCTACATCGAAAAAGAGAAACTCTTGGAAGAAATTTAACTGTAGATGATATAAAATCAGATTGGGAATTATTCAGCAAAGAACCAAAACATCCTGATTTTAAAATTGCAAGTCCTAAAGGAAATTTTTCCGGTTGGCGTGCAATGGATATAACATTATTGGCTGTTAATTACGGAAAAGAACATTTCCCTATTGGTGATTTTGGGCCAAAGAATCCTATATTTGATAAGAAAGGCTTTTTCTATCGAGGTGGTAAATATTCATCAGTAGCCGCCGCTTTGCCATATGTTACTGGAGAAGTTCATTTTACTGTGGATTGTGACCACAGATCCTTTGTTGAAGAGCTTTGGTATTATCCAAATTCAACACGCCGATATGTTGATAATCCAAGAATTGGAATGTCTATACCGGATATTGAACATGCCATTACGAGAGATTTATCAGCGGTTGGAAAAGCAATGGCAGACAGTGAAAACGCATTCTATCGTTGGACTCAAGATGCTAAATCAGAAATGGACACCCCGCTTGCATATGGAAAAATGAATCAAAGAAAAGAAGCAGAAGCCAGTCTTGGCGGAATGGTAGGGGAAACACGTATTGCAGAAGACGCTCTTGGAATGGTTATGTTTATAATGATGGGTTTTGTTAATGAAGGAATGAAATTTTTAAATATTGAAAAAGGATGGCCCTTTAGTCATGACAATGCAATAACACCAATGAGAAAATGGTCCGGTGATAGCGGCGAAACTGCATTAGAAAACACCATGCAAAAAATGTTATTTTCACCCCAAGTTCCATCTACATGGAAAATTGGAAACGTGGCTTTTGATGGTTTGATTTTTTATTTCAAAAAGATTTATGTGGTTCGATATTTAAAATTAGTATTCCTGGTTGCTTTTATTTTACCTCTTAATCCATGGATTGGGCTTTCTATGGCGTTATGGGCATCCGGTATGTTTTTGTCTCAAGCAATTGGTTTTGGAAATTTGTTTAACTTACGGTATTTTAGATTGAGTGAAGGTGTTGATCGTTTTTTTGATGGTTATGGTCCTCAATGGCTTAATAATTTTTTAGCAAAGAAAATTCCTGGTTCGGTAAAATATTTAAATAATATATTCTATAGTATAAAATGGCTAAATCAGATTTCAGGTGATAATATTTCCGGTGGTGTTAAGTGGTTTATTGCTTCGGGTATATTTATTTATCAATTGGGAAGAATGTTCTGGTATTTTGCACAAAAAATCGTTGAATACGAAGAATCTGCCGGAAAAAAAGGCGCTTTCAGGATGACTGCATTTATTAACACAACCGGTAAAGGAGCCAGTTTATCAAAAGAAACTAACTGGATAAGAACTTATTTACATCATACTTGGGCCATGAAAACAGGAGGTTTATTAACTCTTGTGCTTTTGGTCGCTGGACCATTTCATCCATTTTTATTCTTTTTATGGTTACCTGTAATTTTAGTTCCATTTTCATTCTGGATGAGTCCATTTTTATTTATAACAGATAACTTTAGACAATCCCCATTCCCAATATCTATGAATGATTTTGTTAACTGGATAGGAAAAAAACCAAGTTTAATAAAGTTTTCACAAACAGAATGGAAATTATGGTTGTCAAATGGTTTAATTTTCTTGCCTGGTGCTTTGGATTATTTTGTTAATAAGATCGGTCAAAAAAAAGGATTTGAAAAATTCTCAAAAACAGAAATGAAATTATGGACGTTTAATATTTTTGTATTAGTATTTGGTGCGATTATACCAGTTGCAATAGGGATATTATATTATAATGGCATATTCATCGGTATGGTTTTGGGCTTCAAATTTTTACCTCTGGCAACTTTAACTATTCCTTTAATTGTTTTATGGAGGGTATTTAAAGATATCCCATGGTTGAAGATTTTATGGTATGCCACACTTGATGGCTTAGATTATCTAAAATATCTGATGCTTGGAGAGGGACAGAAAAAAATAGTCGTTGCGGAATACGGAAAAGTATTAAAAGATTATGAGGCTTTGATTAATAAAGCAAAAAGCATGGGCTTAAACGATATAGCAGATGTCTTAGGTGCAGCGGATGTAAAAGGCAGTCTATCAAAAATACTTGATCCCAAAACACCGGTGTTTATGTTAAGCGGCACTCCTTCAAGAGCCTTCAAACTAATGCTTGAAAAATATACAAAGTTAATCAATGACATAAGTAAAACTGAATATGCCGCTAACAAATATGTTTTATGGGAAGCTAGAGTTGTAGAAATCATCGCTGAAAGATGGCTTTCAATGCCTGAAATTCCTGAAAATGAAAAAACAAATTTAAGAGATTTTTATTTAAATACCTTAAAAAAGATCAGGAACTATGAAAAAGGAATTAATATAGATAGTAAAGAAGAACTTCAAAAAACAGCTAATGAGCTTCAATTAATTAAAGAATTTATTGAGAATGATGCAATATTTGTGGAACTTTTTACCCAGCTTCCTTCATTTATAAAGAGTTTGAAAGATGAAGAACAAAATGAATTTAATAAGAAAAATATTAACTTATCATTAATAAAAGATTTAAGAGAATCTATTGGTTCGACTGAATATAATATTAAGCTTAAAAAAGTAAAAGAAGCAATTAATGATATGAAAAATGTGATAGATAGAAATGAAAAAATAAACGAACTCAAAGTTAGTAATAGTTCTTTTGAAAAATATTTAAAAGAAATTAATAGAGAAAATGAAATTAATCAAATCAGCGCATTAATTAATAATAAATCCTTAACTGATATCATTGAAATTCAAAAGATATTTAAAGACATAAAAGGTGGTTATGAAGATAATTTTATTAAACAGTATTTTTTTAATATTTTATTAGCACTTGCTCAGGCTAATTCGGGTAAGGAATATAAAGACATATCAAAATTAATTAATAAACTTGAAATTATTAATTTATTAAATAAACAATTAAAAAAGATAAATGTCGCCACTGATTGGAAAGAGCAATTTGAACAAGTTTTAAATTCTACTGATGACAATGAAGAAAATAAAAAATTATTAAAAAAACTCGATTTTGTTGGGAACAAAATAAATGATATTTTTAAAGATAACAAAAATATCGTTACATTGAATGAGTTCAACCAATCTACAGTAAATGAATATTTAAAGTCATATATTTATGGTGAAATTAAAGATAAAATTTGGGAAGAAAAATTAAAAATTATAAATGAAAATATTTTTAAGAAATTAGAAAAAAGTTCTGAAAGATTTAATGAAATTGCTTTTATAATGTTAAAATTAGCTGCTTTTGCTACTAAAAATAAAGATTTTGAAGATGTTTATGGATTGATAGAAAAATTTTTCATTTATTTGAATTCTTTTAAAGAGGAAGAAATTAATTATAGTACTTTGAAAGAAATGTTAGTATTTGATAAAACTAATTATTTAAAAGTTTTAAGTAACGCAACTAGTTACATTGCAAAAATAAACTTTGAAAAAAGGATAAGGATTCTAAAAGAAAAATGTATTTCTCTGAATTTGAAATTTATACTATTAGATGAATTGGATGCTGAAGTTGCAAAATCAGATATTGATATCAAAAAAATTGAAACATCATTAAAGCTTATTGAGGATATCTTAACAATTTCTTCGTTAACTAAAGATGATAGAATTGTTATAATTCCTGATTATAGTAGATTTATTAATAACTTAGCTCAAATACCTATTATAAACTTACAAAATTATTTGGAATTTTTAAATGTTGATAAACCAGCGATGTTCTGGTTGCCACAAGTAAAATTAGCAGACGCAATTAAGTGGGTTCCAATTGATATTTTATTTTTAAATAGGCTGGAAAATAAACCTTTAAACGATTTGCAAAGGAAATATTATCCTCAATTTATTTCAGCTGTTTATCAATTAAAATATATTGGCAGTATTTTCACTGGACAATTTAATGATGAAAAAGTTAATAAATATATTAATCAACTTTTATCACAATATATTGATTTAGCTGATGCTCAAGATGAAGAAGAATTTCAATGGGCTCTAAACCAGATGAACTGGTTGCCTCTTGAACCTCAAGCCATGCATTATGATGCTGTAGAATATCTTAAATCATATTTTCCTGTTTCTTTAATATTTAAAATTAAAAAGTATAATATTGGAGAAAAATTCGAAAAAATATTAAGAGGTAAAAAGACTTCAAGAATTTTAAGGGATATATCAAAATTTGTCGTAAGTATCCCAATGCTTGATGATATTTACTACTTAAGACACTGGTTCTTTGTATTCTTTGGTCCTTTAGCTCTTGGAATTGTTTTAACTATGAATGTTGTTCCATCCGGATTAGTGTTTGGTTCTGCTGCATTATTATCAATGAATCCTGTATTTCTTTTTGCAGGCACATTTATGTTGTCATACATAATTTTAAGACCATATTTTTCGATAAAAACGTCAATTGTTTTAGCAGTTGTTTTCGGCTTTTTAGGGATTTTTATTTTACCGCCGGCGGTTGCTGTAGGGATTGATAAGCCTTTGATGGCAGTTGGGGCTGGCATGTTAGCATTGATAGTTAATTATTTTGGTTTAGTAAAATTAAGATGGGCATATTTAGATAGAAAAGATGATATAAAGAAATTAAATGAAAAGAAAAAATTATTACTTAAAAATATCGGAATACCTTACCGTGAATTTTTACCGGTATTAATTGATCAAAACTGGAGAATAGAAAAAGATTCAAAAGATACTTTATTGAATGCGATTAAGAATAATCAACCAATTTTAAATGCTGCTTTATTAACACGAATGGAAGCAGAATTATTTGAAAAAGGCTGGGATGATACAATTAAATTACCTCTACTGGAAATGATTATTAATACGATTTATTTTAATTCTAAAATTTATGACAATAAAAATAATGTACAAGTTTTAGATAAAATAAAAAATATTATATCTTTAACTTTAAAAAATAATGAAATAAACAAAATGTCTTTGCCTGAAGCTTTTAAAATCTTTCAAGTTAATGTCGTTAACACCATAAATAATTCAAGCAATCTTGAAGGATATAATGATTTAATGGCGAATATTGATTTAATTATAAAAGAAATTAAAAATATATTAAAGAGTAGCAATGGCGAGATTCTTCAAAGTATAATGGAAATAAAAACATTCAAAGATCCTTTTGCAAGTTTACTTGATGAAATTTGGATTGATGTAGGAAATGCAAGGGGGGTATTAGAACAAATAAATAAACTTGATATTTCTGCCTTTAATAATTTTAATTTTACTGATGCAATTGGAACAATCCCATTTGAAGGTGATATAAGTTCATCAAAAACTTTTGAAGTATATTTTAATAATTTAACTTCAAACATGAATCCTGACCAAAAAAGAGAATTATGGAAATATGTTTTATTCAGGAATCCTGATTTAGTATTAAAACTTGCAATTTCAGATGCTGATAAAACCGAATTAAATAGATTATTTTTAAATATTACTTCTTCGTATGCAACTAATGCCAATTCATTCTTTGATAATTTAGTTTCAAAGCCTGAATTATATGACACTTTTATTGCCTTACTCGGAGAGACAATTTTATATAATAGAGATGTAATGGAAAATATTTTAGGAGATAGATTTGAGTTGTTAATCAATAAAAATCCATCCGATATAATTAAAGATATGAAAGATAATTTAACACAGGAAGCAAAAGCAAGCGCGTTAAGAAATATTATTGAATTTGCATACAGTCCAAAAGTATTAAAAGATATAGTAATGTCGCCTGAAAAGCTTTATCTGCTTGATAGAAAGTCAAATATTAAAAATAGACTTAATGTTATCAGAAATGAAATCCAAAGGTCTAGCGTACAAGTTCAGCGTATGATGTTGAATTTAATAAAGGATTTAAAATATTCAAGATCAATAGTTGATAAGTTTAATGACGATTTAAATAAATTGTTGGCATCAAAGGATGAAATCTTAAATTCAATAATGAAATTTGAACAAGATATTTCAAAAACTTCAAAACAGAAAATTTCTAATCTTGAAAATCAATTAATGAAAGTTAGAGATGATATAAATACAATTCAATTAAGAATACAAACAGAAATTGATACTCAAAAAACTCTTGCTGAAAAAGCTAAAATTACTTCTGAACTTGATCAAAAAGCAAGATATGCTACACCAGCTTACACCAAAATTTCTGAGACATTCAAAAAAGCTCGATCTACCGAACTTGCCGCATAAAGACGCGGGATTGTTGTCATTTCGAACGAAGTGAGAAATCTTATACATTATAAAACCAAAGGAATAAGATTTCTCGTCCACCGTTGTGGACTCGAAATGACAAAATGTGTTCAGTTATTCCCAATAAGATAAGGAATTTGGTTTCATTGTCATTTCGAATAATATGAGAAATCTGAAACAGTTTTAATATTGAGGTCTGTCATTCCGAACATTTAAATGTCATTCCGAACGAATGTGATGAATCTTGCATTCATTTTGCGATTTTTTAAAAATTCTTCCAAAATTTGACACAACTTATTCCATGTGGTAAATTTTAAATATACTAATTGTCATTTCGAACGAAGAGAGAAATCTTTTTATTCTTTTATTGAATATGCAATTTCAAAGATTCCTCACATGCGTTCGGAATGACAGAAATACAAATTTTGTAATTTAAATAATATAATTGGATCCCTTATGATTTACATAAATAATAAAACTATAAAATTCTTAATCAAAAATATTTCTTATATTCTAATCCTAACATTACTCTCAAATTCCTTTGCTTGGGCTAATGCTGGAAATTCAAATACAATGTCAAATTGTTTATCACCAAAATCGAATTTTAATGACTATATTTATGGGAAAAATTCAGAGACTATGGGTAAAATAATTAGGATTAACAATAAAATAGATAATTTAAATGAAGAAATTAAAAAACTTTCAAATTCGAAGGAACAAATTTTTAAGGATAAAAATATCTATGAATGGGATATTTATGGTCTTAGAAAGTAAGCGTCAAATTAACTGCATCTTTTAATAAGTTACA
>AMFJ01002913.1_pt1 | contig 17975 bp, 15 predicted proteins | sample 427208 | NCBI WGS metagenome assembly AMFJ01 (sample SAMN02954298, study PRJNA114691) | groundwater metagenome | biome: aquatic; feature: subsurface aquifer; material: sediment; isolation source: subsurface aquifer sediment | place: USA: Rifle, CO | collected 2008-08
AAACAGAGCTCAGTTGAGCTCTGTTTTTGTATAGAGAAATAGTGCTTCGAATAAGGGCTTGAATTTGGCTTGACAAAAGGATAAAAAAAGACTATTATATACAGTTATCCAAATGATGTTGCATCTTACCAATTCAGAGTCTGACGACTCACAAAAAGGAGATAATCATGAACGATCTGAAAACAAGAATCAAGGGCAGGTTTGTACTGGTTACATTGCTGTTTATAGTCGCGCTGCTTTTTTCGGGCACAGTAAAATTTCTTTTTTGGCTTCTCGGCTTCAGTCTTGAATTCCGGCAGTTCTTCTGGGGTTCATTTCTGACGCTGGTACTCTCGTATTCAATCTGGTATGTGATCTATAAATTTGTCTTTGAAAGTTGGGTCAATGAGTTCAATGACAATGTCGTAAAGGGTTTTACTGATGAAGTGTGCATCAAAAAGGCGAACGAAAAAAGTAAAATTCATCCTCCGCTGAAGATTGCTCTGCAGTTTGCAAAAAATCAGAGGCACTGGAAAATGAGATAATGTTGTCCGTAAAAATGACTATCAATAAGGTGGGGAGGCAAATATGCCAAACCACTTTTTTTATTTCCTAAATTTGCTGTAATAAGACTTGGGCGCGCGCTAATCTGACATCGATTCTATCCCAATTTTCCAAAATATTGTTCCTAGTCGTATCCATAGCCCCGTGCAAAATTCGTCAAAAAACGCTTGAATAAAGCGTTTTTAAGCTATTAGAAGACAATTATTGACTTATGTTACGTTTTAGAATATTATTCAATATCAAACAATGGCAAAGCCTGTTTGAAATCTTTAACAAAATAGGAGGATCACATGCAGACAATTGGTGGAGTACCAAGGGATGAAATTCTTGTTGTTGCTGAAGAAGTTGTTGCAAGATTTCTCAAACTTCCGGAAAATCAGAAGCCGGAAAGGACTGGGGGATATTTTACTATTCTGAACAATGAAACTGGTAAAAGATATTTCATGAATGAGATTGGTGCCTGCTTGTCGGAAATGGATGCGGACTGCTTCCATTTCTGTCAGGAAAAATCCATTCGACTCCGTGAAAATAACAAACGCTCTGGGCACATCAGCGGATGGGAAAGTCGTTGGCGCGATAAAGCAAGATTCGGTGGCGCTATTATGGCTCCTGCCGATTCAAATGGTTTAGAGGAAGGCCGTGATCTCATCGGATCTTTCTCTGGCATCAACGAACACAGTGAAGAAGTGATTCTCGCTGTTATCTGGATGGTTTTCCGCTGGATAACATTGGAAGATGCAAGAAGAATAATGGCAATCAGTGAAAATCTGCTTCTCGATCCCTTGCTGAAAGTTTGTAATGATCTTTTCGATCGTCAGACGAAATAAAGGGGAAAAAGACAACATGCTTCAATGTAAATATTCTGAAGTTTACAGCTCTGCTGACCATAACGGTTGGCGGAGCTGTTTTATTTTGCTAAAGTTGTACTAATAAGGCTTGAGCGCGCGCTAATCTGACATCAATTCTGTCCCAATTTTCCAAAATATTGTTCCTAGTCGTATCCATAGCCCCGTGCAAACAATGAGGAGTGTCCCAAGGGGGATGCTTTTTATTTTGCCAGAAATAGAATACAAGCGTAAAATGAAAAAGTAAGTAATTGATTACGTAATCAATTACATAATCCTGAAAAATATGGCCGATAAAAAATCAACGGAGAAAAATATTCGTAAGCTTACCAAAATAGGAAATAAATCTTTTGGGATCACTTTGCCAATTGAAGATGTGAGGGAGCTTGGCTGGAGAGAAAGACAGAAGATCTTGGTTAAGAAGGTCAGAGGTGGATTTTTGATAAAGGATTATCGGAGCAAGAAATAATGCCCAGAATTTTTATTGATTGGGTTTTTTACTCGCTTGTGAAAAAGTGGGAAATGAAAGCATGCTATAATGCAGATGTAATTTCAGAAATATAAAAAAATATGAATAAGCTTATAGTCTTTTTTTTGATCGTTTTCTCTTTTTTGATTCTGGTCACGGGAGTGATCAAATTGCCAGAGGCACAGCGATATTTTTTGTTTGCATATGATTTTGTTCCGGCGGCAACACTCTCAAAAATTCATGATTTCAGTGGGATTGTGTTGCTTGTGCTTATTATTGCTCATTTGATAGTTAAAAAAGAATGGCTAAGTAAGCATTTTAAGGCTAAATTGAATGTTTCAGAAAAGATGTCGAAGACGTTTTATTTGATTATTGCTGGCCTGCTGGTTGTGGCAGTGGTTGGATATGTGAAGATGACATATTTTTCCAGTCATATTGTGAAAAATCTTTCATCTGTTGAGGTGAGTGAATATAAAGGTGAAAAATTGGGGTCAATCGATGATTTTCGTGAAAATTCTATTAAAGGGGTTCAATACATTGATCAGGGCAGTTATCAACTTGAAATCGGTGGACTGGTTTCTGATTCAGTAAAATATAGTTATGATGATATTTTGAAATTGCAGGCCTATCAAAAGGTTGTGACGCTTAATTGTGTGGAAGGCTGGAGTGTGAAAGCTTTGTGGGAGGGAATATTGGTGAAGGATTTGCTTAAAAATGTGAACATCAAACCCGAAGCTAAGACGATTATTTTCTATGCGGCGGATGGATATTCCACTTCGTTTCCCTTGGAATATGTTTTGAAAAATGACATTATTATGGCTGACAAATTAAATGGAGTGACCTTGCCTGCAGAGAGAGGTTTTCCGTTTCAGTTGGTGGCTGAGCAAAAATGGGGATACAAGTGGATAAAGTGGATCACCAGAATTGAACTTTCTAGTGACACGAATTACAAAGGTTTCTGGGAGAGTCGAGGATATAACAATAATGGAGATTTTGGCGGTTCTAAATTTGAGTAGTGGGAGATAATGTAATGGGGGGTTGGCGACAATATTCCAATTTTTAAGTCTTTAGAATACAGTTAAGGCGTGAATATTTTGAGAGTTGGTTTGTAGTATGATTAAGCTTTATTTGGTGTTTTTTTTAATTTTAATTAAAAAAATATGAACAAAAAAATCAGTGCAATAATTATTTTGGTTGCGGTAATTTTATTGGGAGCTTTTTACTTTGCAAGTAATAAGAAAAATCAAAACAGTGATGCGGCAAAGGATCAGGTAATGGTTCAAGATAAAAATGAGAAAAGGAATTATATTGATATTGAGTCCAGAGAAGCCTATGAGCTTGTTATGAATAATCCAGCGGTAATAATTGTGGATGTTTCCCCTCGTTTTGATAAGGGTCATCTTCCAGGAGCCATCAATTATTATGTTGGAGATGGAAGTCTGGACAAGGCTATCCCAAATTTTGATAAGAACGCGACATATTTGGTTTATTGTCATGTTGATAGCGCTTCAATTCCGGGAGCGAAAAAACTGGCGGAGGCAGGATTTCCAAATGTCTATCGTTTGAAGGAAAATTATCCGGCATGGATTGAAGGTGGATATCCAATCGAAGTTGAAATAAAGGCAGTTGGAAAATATGCAGGAAATGCGCTTGCTTCAAGAAGTTTTTTGGATGGAAAATTTACGCACAAGGTGGTTGCCAAGATAGCTGATCCTGCGCCAAGTAAGTTCTATGAGGGCTGGTTGGTCAAGGGGACATCTTTTTTTTCGACAGGAAAGATGATGAAAGAAGGTGACACATATATTTTAAATTTCAATGAAGCAAAAGATAGTCGTGACTACAAGAAGATTGTGATTACGGAAGAAACCGAAGCTCAAGGACTTGATGGAAAACCGGAAGCACACGTTCTTGAAGGAGAGTTTGAATAATTTTTAGTCGGTATTTAAAGGTGTTAATTTTTTAAATAAAAAAATATGAAAGGATTTTGCTCCAACATTGAGAAAGACACAGTCGAAAACCCCAATTTCCGCAAAGTGCTCTACACTGGCAAACACTGCCAATTGGTTTTGATGAGCTTGCTTCCCGGCGAGGACATTGGCATGGAAGTTCACAATGAAAACGATCAGTTTTTTCGTTTTGAACAAGGAGAAGGGAAATGCATTATTGATGGTAATGAGTATCTGCTTTCTGATGGTGTGGCAATAGTGGTTCCTGCTGGCGCTCAGCATAACATTATTAACACCTCCGAAATTGAAAAACTCAAAATGTATACCATTTATTCTCCGGCTCACCACAAGGATGGTATTGTAAGAGGCACCAAAAAAGAGGCTGAAGAGAATGAGGCTGATTTTGATGGACAAGCAACAGAATAGGAATTTTACAGATAAAACACGAAATCAATTCATGCTGACTTGTTAGAGTTGGAAATTTAAATTGATACTGAAATAAGGTTGAAATGTGATATAATTAAATTTAACAATCTGTTAAATTTTTTTTAGTTATAAACAGAAAATGAAAAAAAATATCAAATATTATTTGCAAGAAGTGGATGATGTCCTGAAAAGTTTTGATTCTGGTCAGCATGGTCTTTCTTTTGTGGAGGCTAAAAAAAGATTATTGGAAAACGGCCACAATGAATTGCCTGAAGCGAAGAGAGAGGGATATGTGACAATTTTTTTGAACCAATTCAAGAGCCCTCTTATTTATATTTTGCTTGCTTCTGGGGTGGTTGTATTTTTGATGGGAGAAACAATGGATGCCTTTGTTATTTTTTTTGTTCTGTTTTTCAATGCTACTGTGGGGACTATTCAGGAAGGAAAAGCCCAAAACACCTTTTTGGCGCTAAAAAAATTCATCAAGGGGAAAGCGACAGTTCTCAGAGATAATGAGGAAATGATAATACCTGACAGGGAATTGGTGGTTGGGGATATTGTTATGCTTCGCGAAGGTGAAAAAGTTCCTGCTGATGTTCGCATTGTTGCATCTAATTCTCTCAAAATTAATGAATCAGCATTAACAGGAGAATCAACTGCGAAATTCAAGACAATATCTGCAATCAAAAAAAATAATGTCTCAATCATGAATCGGGAGAACATGGCATTTAATGGAACAGCTGTTGTTTCTGGAAGTGGAAAGGCTGTTGTTGTCGCAACTGGCATGGATACGTTTTTGGGCAATATTGCCAAAGAAACACTGGATATAGATTCGCAATTTCCATTGAAAGCAGATATTGAGAAACTTTCTAATTTTGTGATTATTTTCGTGATTGTTGTTGCTATCTTTCTTTTTGGACTAGGCCTTTTTAATGGTTATAATCTCAAGGATATTTTCAAAACGATGATCGCAGTTTCTGTTTCTGTTATTCCAGAAGGTCTTCCGATAGTGATCACACTGGTTTTGGCAAGTGGGGTCTGGAGAATGGGCAAAAAAAATGTGTTGGTCAAGAAGTTGCAAGCAGTTGAAGTTTTGGGCGAAACAAAGATTTTAGCTGTCGATAAAACAGGAACCGTGACCAAAAATGAATTAGTCTTGGAAAATGTTTATGTTGGTGGAAATTATTTTTCAATTGAAGGCGATGGATATGATCCAGTCGGAAATATTATGATTGATGGAAAAACGGTTGATCCTCTTAATCATCCAGAACTTTTGTTTGCTGGAAAATTGGCAATGCTTAACAGTGGAGCCAATTTAATTTTTGAGAAAAAGAAAAAGAATTGGATAATTGCAGGAGATCCAACAGAAGGCGCAATGTCTGTATTTTCAAAAAAAATTGGTTTTCATCGAGATGATTTGCTTTCAGAGAATCCTGTATTGGCTGAAATTCCTTTTGATTATGAATTGAAATTCCATGCGTCACTACATGGTCAAGAAAAGAAAAATCTCCTTATCTTGAGTGGTTCACCGGAATCAATTTTGGAGCTGTCTGATAAATATTGGACTATTGATGGTTCAAAGAGATTTACCATAAAAAAGAAGCAGGAGATTCAAGATGTTTTAAATTCCATGTTTGGCGAAGGTCTAAGGGTTATTGGGTTTGCCTATCTTGAAACTGATCTTAATCAATTGGATAAAGAAAAAATTCCTAAGCTAGTTTTTGGGGGATTTTTTGGTATAAAGGATGCACTAAGATCGGAAGTTAGAAGTGCTGTGAGGCAAGTTGCGATGTCTGGCATAAAAGTTGTTATGATAACCGGAGACAATGAAATTACTGCCAGATCAATAGCTAGAGACGCTGGAATTTATAAGGCTAAAGACGAAGTTTTGAGTGGTGAGGATCTGAGAAAATTCACCGATGATGAATTGAAGGATAAAATCAGAAAGGTTTCTGTTTTTGCAAGAATTACTCCAGATCAAAAACTCAGAATCATCAAGGCTTATCAAGCAAATGGATTGGTGATTGCCATGACGGGAGATGGTGTGAATGATGCTCTTTCGCTCAGTGCTGCTGATATTGGGATAGGTATGGGAAAAATTGGAACTGAAGTTGCCAAAGAAGCCTCGGACATTATCTTATTGGATGATAATTTTGCAAGTATAACGCATGGAGTTCAGGAGGGTCGAAATATTTTCATCACAATCAAGAAAGTTGTGCTTTATCTTTTTTCTACTGGTTTGGGAGAAGTTTTTGTGATTTTGGGAGCACTTCTCGTTGGATTTCCATTGCCAATTTTAGCAGCTCAAATTTTGTGGCTCAATCTCGTGACTGATGGTTTTTTGGATATCGCATTATCCATGGAACCCGGAGAAGCAGGAAAGAACAACGAATACAAGAAAACTTTCATTTTGGATGGATTGATGTTACAGAGAATGTTTTTCATGGCATTGCCAATGGCCATTGGAACATTGTACTTGTTTAGTCAAAACTACCAAGTAGATATTGCAAAAGCCTGGACGATTTCCCTGACAACACTCGCAGTTTTTCAATGGTTCAATGCGTGGAATTGTCGTTCAAGTGAGAGATCTGTTTTTGGGATGAATCCATTTTCTAATAAATTTTTGATAGGGGCAACATTTATTGTTATTTTTCTCCAGCTTATGGCGGTTTATAATCCATTTCTGCAAAAAGTTTTAAGGACGGTTCCATTGTCGGGAAAAGATTGGATTGTGATTGTCTTGGTTGCCACATCTATTTTGATAGTGGAAGAATTAAGAAAGCTGATTTATGGGAGAGTAAAAGCCGGCTAATTAATCAGACTTGATACTGTAGAGAAAGGCTTAGGGTGCATATTGTCTCATTTTCCTCCATAAAAAAGTTTCAACATCGTTCACAACGCAGCGCATTAATAAAAGAAGTGGGTATTTAAATACTCACTTCTTTTACTTAATTCCAATCTGGATAGTTCTTCACGAGTTAATCATGTGAAGAATACTTTTCACTGATAGATCTTTTTTGTGTTGGGCGAGATTTGGTCTCATGACTTCTGGTGTTTTCTTTTCTGAAATTCTGATATCTCTTCGACTTCTTGTTTTGTTCAGGAGCGGGTGTTGGTGTTGGTGTTGGCACGGGAGTAGGAGTAGGAGTAGGAGTAGGGTCCGTAACGGTCATAATTATTGATTGGGTAATGGTCTCCACTCCGTTAGTAGCACTAAATGTAATTACATTCGCACCAATGTTTTGAAGTGTCGGAGCCCAATTGAGATTATTGTTTGCAGAATCGAAGCTGACACCCAATGGTGCCGAAACAAGACTGATGGTGCTAGGATTATTGGTTAAAATAAGCATTCCAATTCCACTGCCAGCAGGAATAGTCTGATCACTTATCGAAGTAAATTTTAGGGGTGCGGCAGCATTTGCCTTATTGCTTACAAATAAAAAAGAGGCACTAATGAGGATTAATCCCAGGATTGACAAAATTTGGACTTGTTTTTTTTGCATATTTTTCTTTTTAATGGTTTAATGCTGATTGTTATTTGATTTTTATTGGGTTTTTTGTTTGGCACTTTTGTTCATACGCATCTAATTTTTTTTATTTTCATCATTATATGGTCCTGTGCATTAAATAAAAGGAGGTGAATATTTAATTAAGTGTGTCCTTGTTTTATTTTTTAGATTCGTTCCACTCTTCACCTTGAAAAGTTTGATATAGGAGAGGAAAAATAATTAATGTTAGAACAGTTGAAACTGAGAGTCCAAAAATGATAGCCCAGGCCAATCCTTCCCAAACAGGATCTGCAATGATCGTGAGTGATCCTAGAATTGCAGTTAGAGATGTCAAAAGGATTGGGAGCAATCTGACACGGCCAGTTTCCATAAGTGCTTCAGTGAGAGGCATGTCGCGTTCTTTGAGTTCATCAAGATAGGCAAGATATATGATGGCGTTTTTAACCACAATTCCAGCCAGGGCAATCACGCCAATCATGGAAGTGGCGTTAAAATAAGTTCCCTTGGTGGCTCCCAGAATTGCAAAGCCAACAAACACCCCAATTAAAGCTAGGGGTATGGTGGCCATAATTAGAAGTGGTATCACAACGGAACGAAGTTGAATCACAAGCACAAAGTATATGAGTAACAGTGCCACGCCCATGGCGGTTCCGAGGTCACGGAAAATTTCCAAAGTTAATTTCCATTCCCCGTCAATTTTAATTGAGACACTTTGACCGGTGGAATTTTCATAGGTTATTCCAAGAGGGGACCAGGAGGTTATTTTTCCGGTTCCATCGCTCATTTTATATTTGAAAAGTTTTGGAAAGAGATCAAAAACAGCATACATGACACTTCTTTCGCCCATTTCTCCGCTGACATATACAACCTGCTGTCTTGAATCATTGGCAATTTCGCTGATTTCGGCAAGTGGTTTTTCAATTAACAATTCAGAGATTGGCACGGTTTTTCCTGAGGAGCTTCTTACGGTTATGTGTGACAAATCATTGATTTCATCTCGGTCTTTTGCTTGCATGCGCAAAATCACAAATTGCTGTTGCGGTTGGCGAACGCCCTCGCCCAAGGTTGCTGAATAGCGGGCGACATTTATCCCAGACAATGAGGTGTGCAGAGTGTCAATAATTATTCCGGAAGCAATTCCGAGACGGCCAGCCTTCTCAATATCAACTTGGTATTGCTTTTCCAATGAGCGATCGGAAGAAGATGTTTTCAAATCAACAATTCCGGGAATTTCCTTGGATATTTTTTCCAAATCTTGAGCAGTGGCATCAAGCAGTTGTTGATTCTCTCCTTGAATCTTGAGGAAAAATGTTGAACGCACTGGTGGTCCTGGTGGATCTTCGACAGCAATTATTTTTGCATCTCCTTCTTGCGTTAAAACTTTCCGGTGCAGTTCTGCGCGGAGTCGCAAAGCTATTTGTTCTGATGTCTCTTTGCGTTCAGTGTGTGGGGTGAGATTTATTTTCAATGTTGCCTGATTTTCACCTGAACGCATGAAGCTTCCCTTAAAAAGACCATTGAAATCTGTTATTGGAGCTGTGCCAATAAAACTTTCAACACTTGTGACTTCTTCTGATTCCAAAGTTGCTTTTTCAATTTTAGTAGCAACAGTTTCGGTCTTGGCATATGTTGCAGGGCTTGGCATGTCCAAATAGATGTAGAATTGTTCCTTGTTTGCTTTGGGTAGCATGCGAAATTGCACGATGCGAAATAGTGGCAAAAGCAGAGAAAGCAAAAGCAAGATCATGGCTGAAGTCAGCACAATATTTTTCTTGCGCTTATTGCTGGTAAGTTCGCCGATTAATTTGGCATAACTGTTCTCAATTTTGTGTATTGATTTTACAAAAACATTTTCTTTTTCTTCTGATTTGTGCGATGAAAAGATGCCAGTCAGTGCTGGGTTTACAGTGAAGGCAAAAAATAAGGAAACCAAAAGAGTCACGGAAACAAAAAATGGAATTGGGCTCATGTATGGACCCATCATGCCACTCACAAATGCCATTGGAATGAACGCGAGCAAGATTGTGATGGTGGACATGAAAACTCCAACTCCAACTTCATCAACTGCTTGAATTATTAATTTCGATTTTTTCTCTCCAGGATTATTCTTTATTGTTCTGTGCACATTTTCAATAATAACAATGGCATCATCAACCAAAAGTCCCAAAGCTAAAATGAGCGCAAAAAGGGTGATGCGATTCACTGTTTGTCCTGCGAGCAAGCCAATCCCAAAAGAAGTGAGAAGCGTGAGTGGAATTGAGATGGCCACGATAAGTGAATTCTTGATGCCTAAAAAAGCCATCAAAATTATCACCACGATAACAATGGACAAGATGAGATGTTTTGTGAGAGTGAATATTTCATCGTGCGCAGTTTCGCCATCATCCCTGAGAACTGAAAAATTAACTGAGGAAAACTGGCTTTTTTGCTGAACATTTTCCATTTTTTCTCTCACTGCACTTGTCACGCTGCTGATGTTGGCACCTTTTATTTTTGCAATTGTGACATAGGCGGTGTCTTTTGGATCAGAATTCTTTTTGGTGAAATGAACATTGTTGGTTATTTCTCCTGGTCCTTGTGTGATCGTTGCGATGTCGCCAAGTGTCAGTGGTTTGTCTTGATTTGGAATTAGCACGATGCGAGCAGCATCTTGGGCAGATGTGATACTTCCATTTATCCTCAATATTTCGGTGTTGGTATTATTTTTCAATGGTTCTGTCGAATAGATTCCATTGGAAGCATTTAGCATTGCAATCACATCCGAAACTGCGAGTTGCTGTGCGGAAATTTTTTTGGCATCCAGTTCTATTTGGAGATTGTCACTGAGTCCTCCAATCACCGAAACCTTTGAGGTTCCTTCAATTAGCTTCAATTCATCTGCTAATTGAAGGGCTAGATTGCGCAGAGCTTGAGGTGATCGACTGTCTGATGTTAGAGCTATGGAGATTATTGGAACATCGTCAGGATCCATGGTAACCAGGGATGATTCACCGGCTCCAATTGGCCTTTGGAAAATGTTATCTTTTAGTTTTTGGGAAATTGAAATCTTTGCATTTTCCGCTGATGTTCCAACTTTGAATTGAACCATCACGATGCTTTGACCACCATCGAAGGAGTGAGAGAGAAGTTGGTCAATGTTGGGAAGTTCGCTTACAGCGTCTTCCATTGGTCTCGTGATAAGCTCCTGCACTTGCTGAGCGGTGGCACCAGGAAAATTGGTAGTGATGGTGAAAGCTGGCGCAACAATGTCAGGATTGTATGCTTTAGGCATTAAAATGAAGCTACCAACGCCCCAAATTACAATAAAAATAATAGCTAAAATATTCAGTTCGCGATTTTTCACGAACAGTTTGGCCATGCGACCAGCGATACCCATTTTCTTTTGATGTTGTTCTGTTTCCATATTAATTTGATTCATAGGGTTTCGTGACTGTTCCGTTTGTTAAATTTTGTTGTCCTTCAATTATAATTTTTTGATTCATGTTTACTCCTTCAGTCACCTCAATAAATCCATCCTGTTCAGAGCCTGTTTTTATTGATTTCTCTTGGGCGATATTATTATCATCCAAAGTGAAAACGATCTGATCTCCCCCTCGGGAAACAACTGCACTTCTTGGAATGAGAACTCCTTTTTGCAAGCGTGGAATCATTATCTGGCCGTGTAAAAAATCTCCCAAATAAATATTATTCGAGTCATTATTGAGGTGGATGCGCACAAGTGTTTTCAAGCTCTGCGTGTCACTGCCAGCTGAAACAGCAGTCACGGTGCCTGAAATAGGAACACCATCTGCAGATTTCAGGTTGACAATGTTTCCTGAGGTGATTTCGCGTCCATCCTTAGCTGAAACATAAGTTTCAATCTCCTTGCTGTTTTGAGTGGAGAGACTTATTAGTGGCGCTGAAAAATTTGCAAATCCTCCCTCTTTTCCGTGAATAGCTGTAATTGTTCCAGCAAATGGAGCAAGCAGGGCCGAATTGTTTTTGTTTGCTTGGGCAATTCCCAAGGCTCCTTGCGCGCTGATGAGTTGATCTTTGGCGACTTGAATTTGCAGGTCGCGAGCTCGCTTGGCACTTTTGATTGCTTCATCATTTGAATCAGAATCAGGAGCTTCTTTTGCTTGACTGACAAGTTGATCGTAATATTTCTCACTGTCGGCGAGTGTTTTCTTGAGTGCGTCCACACCTGCCTGGGCAGCTGAGACTTGAGCATTAGCCTGGCTTGCATCAATGGTCGCAAGCACTTCTCCTTTTTTGACGGTCTGGCCTTCATGTTTGAAGATTTTCAAAATTCTTCCACTGGACATTGGCGCAATGTCAGCTCTGTTTTCTCCGCGAACGAATCCGGCAATCTCCAGGGGAATGTTAGTGTTGGTCTCAGCCGCCAGGGTAAATCTTACTGGTTGGTCGATGATGATTTCTTGTTTGGCACTCCCATTATTTTTCAAGAGCATGAAAATTGTGGCTGCGGCGAGTATTATTAATCCTGCGATCCATTGGTGTTTTTTTTGTGAAATCTTTCGCATGGTTTTTTGGTTAAATTATTTAATAGAAAATTTTGAGAAAAGCACTATTTGACATAATACCCCAGGGGGGTATATACTGTCAAGTATTAATAAAAAATCAAATTGTAAATAAATGAAAACTAAGTTAATCTGAAAGCGTTATACTTGTTGATTGGTTAATATTTTAAAGATAAACAAATGAAAAACGAAGGAATTGTCGAGCGCAGTATCCAAGCAACTATTGCATCATTCTTGTTTTTGGGAGGATTTTTTTGGTCAGGGGGAATTTTACAAATAGTGCTTTTTGCAATAGCTGTCTTGATTGGAATTTTTGCCACAATAGGTTTTTGTACTTTCTACATTGTCATTGGTAAAAGTGGAACTTGTTCGACTGCAAAATTAGACAAGAGAAAAATATCATTCCTGTTGCTCTGGGTTGCAATTCTCTTGTCTGTGGGTTCATATGTGAGTATATTTTTTACCAAGAAAATTTTCGTGGAAGATTTCAATGTTATGAATAAGGATTACAAGCAGACACTTTTTGAAACCGGACAAGAAAAGAGAAAAGAATCCAAAGAGAACTATGATAAATTGGTGAATTCTTATGCTCTTTTTGAAAATAAATATTTAAACTACCGTCCATATTCCTTGAGGGGTGACTCTCTCTTTGAATCTGATCTTGAAAAAATCGAAGCAATTATTTTGGAAGCTAAAGATGGTGTTTACAATGGCGATTTGAAAGCCATGCATCTGGAGTTTGAAAAGGTGCGTCCTTTGACTCAGGATATTTTGAAAAGAAATGATTTTTCGATGCTAGCAATCACTCTGGTTGATTTTCATGATTCCATGGAAAAAGTTCTTGATGGGGCAAATGAGAAAGACGCAGTTAGAGTTATTGAAGCTTATGTTGAAGCCAACTCTAAAATGACTGCAGTTGAGTTGGAGGCCAATGATGCTGAAATTAAGGCTATTCGCAAGAATCTTGAAGAAATCTTGGAACTTGCCAAGAATGGCCAATTGGAGCAATTGCCAGTAAAAGCAGGTGAGCTCAAAAGTAGCTTCGTGAAGGTATATTTGGTCAGGGGTTAGTAAATATCAGTATTGAAAACAAATAACGGCTTTTTCGTTCTATATATTGTGATAAGCTTAAGTTATGACTGAAAAAATTGAGCACAGCGATGCTGAGTTGGTTGAATTGTCCAAAAATGATCCGGAAGCTTTTGGGCTTTTAATGGAGCGCTATCAAGGTCCGCTTTTTCAATATATTCGTCGATTGACTCAGCTTTCAAATGACGATGTGCAGGATTTGCTACAGGAGGTTTTTATCAAGATATATAGGAATTTGAATGAATATGGGGAACAGTTGAAATTTTCAAGTTGGGCTTATCGCATTGCGCACAATCATATTATTGATTATTTTCGAAAAACAGGTTCGCGCGTGCAAACAAATTCACTTGAGGATTATGAATGGGAGAAAATTATTGGCGCAAGTGTTGAGATTGAAAAAGATATTTTGAATAAGGATTGTGCTCGAAAAATAAAACAATGTATTGATGATTTGCCTATCATGTATAAGGAAGTTTTGATTCTTCGTTTTCTGGAGGATAAGGATTATGAAGAAATTATGGATATTTTGAAAAAACCAAAGGGTTCAGTGGCCACACTTTTGGCCAGAGGAAGAAAAATATTAGCAAAAAAAATGAAGGAAAAAAAGGTTAATTGCTATTGAAAATTATATGAAAAATTTAATTGAAAGCACAATCAAAAAGATTAAGGATCAGCAAATCAAGCCTGAGCCCAAATGGAAATACTTGTCCAGAAAAGGAGCTGAGTGGTTTTTGGTTGGATTGGTGATTGTTTTGGGTGCTGTTGCAGTGACCACGGCATTTACTTTATTGACGGAAATAGATTGGGATTTGCATGACTTTTTGCATCAAAGCGGGCTCTTTTTTGCTTTCACATCGCTTCCATATTTCTGGTTATTGTTGCTAGTTTTCTTTGCTATTTTGGCTTTTTTGGAAATTAGAAAAACTGAAAATGGTTACAGATTTGGTTGGGGAAAGATTCTAGGAATTATTTTGGTTGGAATTTTTATTTTTAGTGCAATTTTTTCTTTTGCTGGTTATGGCAGAAATTTCAATAGGTTGATGAAAAGCATGCCTTATTATGAGCAAAATATTGTAGACAAGGAAAATCAGTGGATGCGTCCAGAAAAGGGATTATTGGCGGGCACAATTTTGTCTGCTTCTGAAAGTTCTTTGTCACTCGAAGATCTCAAGGGAAAAGAATGGATAATTTCAATTGATGGCAAAACTCAGATTAGACCAATGGCCAATATTGCAGTGGGAGAAAAAATAAAAATAATTGGAAATAAACAAAACGATGCTTCTTTTGTGGCAACTGAAATTAGGCCTTGGGTTGGTGCCATGGAGGTTGGTGGCCACGCTTGCAGGAATCAAAAAGTTAATGAACGGGTCTCTTGCTTCGAAATGAAAGGAAGAAATTAGATGAAAACTTTTTGGACTTATGATCGTTTTAATTATTGTAGGTGCGAATAATTAATAATCATAAAAAACATGAGTAAAAAAGTATTTGTTTTGGCCTTGGCTGGCATCGCCACTGTTGGTGCAATAAGTTATGCGTCAGGAGCGTTTGCCTTTGGCGAAAATCGTATGGGCAGAGGTGCTGGTTTTCAGCAAAAAGCAGTTGGTGGTCAGAACAGGAATGTTGATAGTGGTCAGTGTGGTCGAGGACAAGGTAAAGCACCTTGCAATATGGGGACAGAGCGTGGTCAAAATAAGGGTGGAAATTTTGTGGACGCAAATAAAGATGGAATTTGTGATCGCATGCAATAAAATTAAATTGTTTCAAAAAGTGGTTGCGCGAAAGCGTGCCTCTTTTTATTTTTTTTAAAAAAATATGAAAAAAGTTTTTAATCTCAGACGAATCTCGCAGTTTATAATTTTGGGTGTGGTGTTGTTTTTGACCATTGGTCATATGCGCTATGGCATTGAAAAAGCTGCCCCAATTGATGCTTATTGTCCCTTTGGCGCGATTGAAGGATTCTTAACATATGTTACTACTGGTCAATACTTGCAAAGAATTTATACCAGCTCGTTTATTCTGATGGGCATGTTACTCGTACTGACTATACTTTTTGGGCGTGTCTTTTGTTCGCATCTTTGCCCTCTGGGAGCAATTCAAGAATGGGTGCGTGCCCTGGGTCGAAAAATTGGCATAAAAAAGGATATCGAACTGCCAAGATCAATTGATAAATATGCTAGATATTTGAAGTATATTATTTTAGCATTAATTGTTTATTTCTCATATCAAACAGGGGAATTGATTTTTAGAGGGTATGATCCTTTTAATGCTTTGATGCATTTGGGTGAAGAATTTGATGAAAAAGTTGTTGGTTATTTAATTCTGGGGATCTTGATTGTAGTTTCAGTTTTTTCAAAGAATTGGTGGTGTCGTTATTTCTGTCCTTTTGGAGCTGGCTTGGGTATTGTTAGGAAACTCAGCCCCTTTAAAATTGAGCGAAATGCTGATAGTTGTATTAGCTGTGGAAAATGTGATGAGGTTTGTCCAGCCGGTCTGGATGTTGCCAATGTTGCCGAGGTTAATTCTGCGGATTGTATTAGTTGTATGGGTTGTGTTAAGAGCTGCCCCAAAAGTAGTCTGAAAGCGACAACTTTCGGTAAGGAAATTTCCAAAAAAAATCTCAGCTTGTTTGTGATGTTGTTGTTTTTCCTTTCACTTGGAACTTTGGTGCTTACCCCATTTTGGCAAACCAAGGCACCTTCAAATATCGTGAAAAGTAATGGTGAATTGAATGTTTCAAATTTGCGAGGAAGCAATACGCTTGAATTTTTACTGAAGGAAACCAGGATTCCTTTTGCTGTGTTTCAGGAGAAACTTGGCCTACCTGACAATGTTGATAAAACAATGAAGCTTAAGGATATTGGGCCAAAATATGAACTCAAAAAAGCGGATGGTTCATTTGTTGAAATGGAAGATTTCAGAACAGTTGTGGAAGAATTTTCAAAATAAATTTCCACTATTGAATCAACAAAAAAACGACAATCATGTCGTTTTTTTTGTTGACGCTCTATTTTTTATTTGGTTGGGTCTTCTTTTCTGAGTTCTCTTCTGATGTGGGATTTCGCAAGTGATGTTTTGACAAATTTAAGCCAGTCAGCATTTGGAGATTTGCGATCTTTGCTGGTTAATATTTCCAAAACTTGCCCGTTTTTTATATGATAATCAAGAGGAACCATCTTACCGTCAGCCTTGGCCCCTGTGGCATGGTTTCCAATTTCGCCGTGAATTGCATAGGCAAAATCAATAGCGGTGGCATCTTCGGGGAGATCAATAATGTCACCCATAGGAGTGAAAGCAAAAATGTGATTTTTGAAGAAATCTATCTTTAATCCTTGAATGAATTCCTCATCGTCTCGTCCTATTTCATTTTGCCATTCACGAAGTTGCTTGACCCACTCCAATTCTTTTTCTGGTTGCACTTTCTTTTTACTGAAAATGAAATCTTTCCATTTCTTCTTCTTTTTTTCAGCATAAATCCAATGAGCAGCAATTCCAAACTCTGCCTCATTGTGCATTTTGATTGTTCTGATTTGAACTTCCAAGATTTTTCCGTCAGGTCCAAAAACTGTGGTGTGAATTGATTGATATCCATTGGGTTTCGGAAGAGAAATGTAATCTTTTATTCTTCCAATCATTGGGCGATATTTTTTGTGAACAATTCCGAGTGTTTCATAGCAGTCGGCGACTTCCTGCACAGTGACGCGCACCGCAGCCAGGTCATAGATCCGCGAGATGTCCATGTCATGCTTTTGAAGCTTGAGAAAAAGGCTGTACACGCTCTTGGCTCGACCACTGATGTCAAGAACCGTAATTCCTTCCTTTTTCATTTCGGTCTGGATTTCTTTTATTGCCTGAAGAACATATTTTTCTTTTTCCTTGTAATGGATTTCTTCCATCTCTTTGACGGTCTTGTAGTTTTCAGGATCGAGATATTTGAAAGATAGATCTTGCAATTGTGATTTCATTTCTCCCATTCCTAATCGATTGGCAATTGGAGCAAAAACTTCCATTGTTTCTCTTGCAATTCGAACTTGTTTTTCTGGTGGATTGTGCTGAAGTGTTTGCATGTTGTGCAAACGGTCGGCCAGTTTGATGATGATCACACGGATGTCACTTGCCATTGCTAGAAGCATTTTGCGAAGATTTTCCAGGAAATATTCTTCATGTGAACCGCGAAGTTTTATTTTTCCGAGTTTTGTCACACCATTAACAAGTTGGGCAATTTCTTTGCCAAATTCTTTTTCAACATCCTCCAATGTCATTTGTGTATCTTCAGGAACATCATGAAGAAGTCCTGCGGCGATTGTTTTTCCGCCCATTCCAACTTCAGCCAAGATTTTTGCCACCGCAATTGGATGTTGAATGTAGTCCTCGCCGGAGCGTCTAAGTTGTCCCGTGTGAGCTTTCATGGCAAAATTATAGGCCTCTGTGATGACTTTTTTGCGAACATCAGATGGAGGATTGCGAAGCGCTCCAAGGATGTCTTTCAAGGTGAGATTTTCCATGAATTTTGATGCTATTTATAGATCGCCTTTTCTTCTTTTAGTATAGAGTATTGAATGTAAATAGGGAAGGCTGATTTTCTTCTATATTATTGATACAAAAAAAACGAAGTCAAACTTCGTTTTTTT
>AMFJ01002888.1_pt1 | contig 17965 bp, 20 predicted proteins | sample 427208 | NCBI WGS metagenome assembly AMFJ01 (sample SAMN02954298, study PRJNA114691) | groundwater metagenome | biome: aquatic; feature: subsurface aquifer; material: sediment; isolation source: subsurface aquifer sediment | place: USA: Rifle, CO | collected 2008-08
CAATGATTAGATTATAAGGTCCAGCAAATGCCCTATCCCAACACTGTTTGAAATTTATTCCTCGCAATGTCTTTTTTCCTCCGACAAACCATTCCACATTGTTTCAAAAATTGCACGGAGCCCATCGAATATTTTCTTACTTTCAATAATTATGCCCAGATCTTCTTTATACGAAATAATACCCAGCTTATTTTTTCCATATATTTTAATCTCCAAATCAAAACCTGAAAAAGCTTTGTCTGCGACAAATCTGGTGTTTGTGATGGTTTTCTCTTTCATCTCCTTTGCAAATTTTCTGTTTTCCTCATTGTCAGGGATGATTGCTCTGGCCCAAATCTTTTTTTCAGCTCTTTGAGGGAGATAATGTTTCCAAAAATATCCTTCGCCAAGATTAATATATGGATATGGAAACCATGTCAGAATCTCCTGATCTTCATATCTTAAAGTATCCTCAAAAACTTCCTCCACACCAGAAATCCCCTCAAAGTACCGAACCTTAGGTTTTCCATCCAACATATTCATCATAGAAAGCAACTCCGGCATTGATTTCTCTAGTATTCGCTTCTTTTCTTCAAAGTTTTCAATCAACTTTTTTGGATTTTCAGCCAAAAATATTGGTCTTTTTTTACGATGCGTCTGGCTCACTAATCCTTTTTTCTTAAGTAATTCCAACATTTCATAGACAGTTGAGCGCTTAACAAGCGATTTTTTCGTTATCTGGGCAATGGTCGCTTCTCCCAGCTCCAAAAGAGCTGAATACACTTTAGCCTCTTTTTCTTCCAATCCTGCCTCAATAAGTTTTTGAACAATCATATGTTTCTGAATATTAACGATTATTTGGTCGTTATCTGAAGTATAGCATATATTTCATTTTTTGTCTATAGTAAAGCATTTTTTGTGATATTAAAAATTGCTATTCAAAAATTATTGACAATACTATTGATTATTTGGTTATTTTGGTATATAATGCATAGTCATGATAAATAAACAAGAGTCGTGACAACAGTACTTTCAAACCTAACGGCTGGCGAGCTAAAAACGCAAAGGAGGAAGTTATGAGTGGATCTTTTAAGGGAAATGCCCTGATGGTATTGAGCCAATTAACGAGATATGCAGAAGGAGAATGGCAAAGGTATCCGAACTGGCAAATATTTTCAGAAGAAAAAGAAAACAGCAACACTGAAAATGTTTCCATAATTGTTGACAAAGAACAGTCCGTGTGGGGCATGTCAGTGGAAAAAATCCACAAAAAAATTGGAAGCAAAGCATTGAACACCTGCTCTTTGGAAAAAATGCTCCGGAATGATTCGATCCCCGAAGAATTCAAAGACGCTGGAAATGTACTTTTTTTTGGAACTGTATACAAGCACCCTGACAAAGGTCTCGGCGTATTGATGCTGGAGGTTTCAAAAGGTGGTCAAGTTCCAGAGTGGGATGATTTCTTCTACTGGAAATACGACATAGATTTTATTCCATTCTCTTCCGTGTTAACTGGGAATTGGATTGGGTATGCCGTATTGCGGTGATGTTAGTTTGGCGAGAGATAGCAACATCTTCTCTCGCCTCCCTTTCCGAAATCTTCAATAGGTGAAGGTTTCGGAAGAGGATAAAGTTATTTAAAAATCACATAATAGTCGACGGACTAAAAACGAAAAGGAGATTAAAATGGAAAAAACGGAAAACAAAGTGCTGGGCATAGTAAAAGATTCACCTGCAATATGGGGTTCGGGAACATTTGAACAGGATCTGAGACGAGCAATATCAAATATGCACCACAATCCGCAGGAAAATTTTAACAGGGGTGTATCCGCCATGATTCATGCCTTCAAGGAAATTGGGCCTTTTGATTTCGTGGCTGTGATAGGCAAATGCGGTTTAGCAGATGTAGTCCTCAGCTCGCAAAATTTTTTCACGAAAGAAGTAGAAAAGAGTTTCCGCGATGCTGGAATTGAAGTTCAAGTTACCAGTGTTGCCGCCACCAGCGATAAGTTCTGTACTGAGGCAGTTTTGGTGCCACTTGAAAAAGAGTCAGGCAAAAAAATAAGGCACATGGAAGTAAAATCCATCGAAGTAAACCAAGGCAAAACTTACCGTTATCACTTTGACGGCTTTAACTACGACGAGGGTGTTGTGGTGTATAAGCTTTTAAAAAAATAACCATGAATTGGATGATCAGATTTGCCCAGTGTTGTGTAAAAACACAACGCTGGGCTCCCTTTCTGAAACTATTTCAATGAGAAGTATTTTCAGAAGAGGAGACATTTAGAAACTACCATTTAGAGATTATGCAAAAAAGTAGTATAATTAAAGAATTAAAATTCAAATTTATGAATGGATATAAAAAAGAACCTTTAGTATATTTATGGGGAAACACTTCAGCCCTAATAAATATTGAGGCTGTGATGAACTATACAGTGCTTGATGACATTCTCGCTGCCAAGGGCGAGCTGGTTATATATGTTGGCGATGATTGTTATTATGTAACCCTTGGGAAAAAAGCGATCCTGGATGAGAAAAAAAAATATGGCGACATGTTTCTCGGGCAAGCATGTTTTGATGAGCATATCTTGAAGATGGACAAACTGTTCAAGTGGCGAGAAGGATTGATTGAAGAAGTTAACTCAGCTGACCTTTCAAAATATTCAAATCTTAACTTATTTGAGCTAGCAAAGAAATATCATGAAATAAGTGGCAGAGTTTTCGGGCACATGGTTATCAGCAGGCCAGAATGCGTTGATCATTTGAGCGAAAAATTAATCTCGCTATTGTCAAAACAAAATAAGAATGAAAATGAAGTGAACAAACAGTTTGCAGTTTTGGTAAGCCCAATAGAATTGGACATCATAAAAAAAGAACAAATTGCCAGACTCGAACTCTTGGAAAATATCAGCGAAGAAAATCTCAAAAAACATGTCCTGAATTTCCCCTGGCTTTATGGCTATAAATATACAGCCGAAGATGCGGTGTCAGATTTAAAAAATGATTTAACAAAAGACAGTAAAGAATCCTTACTGCAAACAATCAATTCTTTCAAGACTGAGTTATCAAAAATCGAAAAAGAAAAAAATGAAATCCTAAAAGAATATTCCAACAATGAAATCGATCTGCTCACTGAAAGACTCAGTTTTCTGGGACATAATCGTTTGGAAATAAAATCGAGATTTGCTGGGCTCCAAGTCACCGTCTCACCATTATTTAAAGAAATTGCCCAAAGAGGTGGAATTGAGTTGAAAGAAATGTTGGACAATTACTTACTAAAAGATTTGGAGAAATTGTTAGTTAATGGAATTAAACTTTCCGAAAAAGAAATAACCGAAAGGAAAAGGGTTGTTTTTTATACTAAGGGTGAAGAAATAATTTCAATCCAGGGCGAAAAGGCGGAAGAATTTGCCAAAGAATACCTGCACGAATATCTCAACGACGAAAAAAGTTATGTCAAAGGAATGACGGCTTCAAGAGGCTTCGCTGTTGGCAAGGTCAGAAAAATGATTCTTAACGACGAAATTAAATTGGATTCATTTGAAGAGGGTGAAATCCTAATAACAGAAATGACAGCGCCCAACATGATTCCAATAATGAAGAGATGCGGTGGAATTATTACCAACGAGGGTGGCATTGTCTCGCATGCAGCCATCATCTCCAGAGAGTTTGGAATTCCCTGCATTGTAGGAACAAGCACCGCAACACAAGTTTTCGAAACAGGAGACTATGTTGAACTTGATGCCAATAAAGGCACTGCAAGAAAAATCTCAGAGGAAGAATTCAATGACACAAAAATTAATTAATTTTAAGCAGAAGATCTTGCGTAGTTTAAAATTTATCTGTGTAATTATGGATAACTTTAACAAAAGTACGCAAAGATTAAAACAAGTTTATGCCAGAATGGCCAACAGCATCAGCTGAAACAGTAGATGAAATCAAAAAAGGAGATGGGGTTGAAAAAGAATTTTCAGCCGAAAAAGGAAGTGAGGTTGAAATTGCAATGATGTTTATTCGCCACGGCGAAAGAACACCTGAAGGCACGCTAACTGATTATGGACGAGAGATCACCAAGGAAAAAGCTGAGCAAGCAGAACAAGAAGGAATTTTTAAGAACGGATTTGATGTTGTGAAGCCTTTGGGATCTCCAGCAGGACCAAAAACTTCCGTGGAAGTTCAAGACATGTCAGAAAATCAAGAAGAAACAAAGAGTCAAGACATGTCCCGCGCCACAGAAACTGCGCATATCTTTGGTAGCAAGCTTGCAGAAGCTTCCGGATATGAATTGCTCAATACGAGAAATAAGCCAGCTCTTAGCTTTGAAACAGTAAAGAATAAAATGCCATACAACCACACTCAGATTTATAATTCACTGCTACCGGAAAACTTTGCAAGTTTGTCAGACATAGAAAAATCTCAGGCCGCCAAACAAGCACAGATACAAACAGTAAACCACCTAATGAACCTTAACACGCCTGAAGCTATCGCCTACAAAGAAGAGGTTGCTGGTGCATATGCATATACGATAATGCACTATGAAGAAATGACGAAGAAACTTAAGTCTGGTTCAAAAGTTTTGATGCCGACAGGTGTTCACAGCCCGATGATGGAAGTATTTTTGCAAAAAGTTCTCGCACGCAAAAATGAAAATGGAGAAACCACCATTGGTTTTGATGACATAACAGAAATCGGAGGCGAATTTGATCCTTCTGAAGGATATTTAGTAAAAGTTAAGACAGATGAAAATGGAAAACTTTTGCCACTTCACTTTACCTTTGTTAATCAAAACCGTCCAAAATCTCAAGAAATGTATTTGGATCCTGTCAAAATACAAGAATTTGCAGACTTATACAAGAATCTTCACAAAAAAGAACTGGGTGATTCTCCTGAAGTAGTCTAAAAAATTTCAAAAGCATTTTTAATTCTTAAGAATTAAAAATATCACAAAAAATCACTGGCTTGCGCCGGTGATTTTTTATTTGCATTTGATTTTTTTTACAACCTAATTTCTAAATCCCAATGCCTATTTTTTTACACTTTAAATTCCACCACTTCCCCATCTTGCATCACATAATCTTTTCCAACAGTTTTCACTGCGCCGATTTCCTTGGCTTTGCCCCAAGATCCAATTTCCAAAAGCTTGTCCCACATGATTACATCAGCTCGGATGAATTTTTCTTGAAAATCAGTGTGAATTGCTGCTCCAGCTTCAGGGGCTGTGGCACCTTTCTTAATTGTCCACGCGCGCGTTTCAATTTTCCCTGTTGTGAGAAATGTTTGCAGACCAAGCAAGTCATACGCCTCCACAATCAAATCATTGATGTGCGAAGTCAATTCCATTTCAACTTTCTCTTCATCGCTCATCTCGATCAATTCTTCTTCGATCTTGATGTCCAACTTTACATGTCTTCGATTCTCCAAAATATCCGGCATTTTTTCATTCACATCAGCCACATTATAGACATACAAAAAAGGCTTCATGGTCAAAAGTTGAAATTCTCGCACGGCAACCTTGATATTTTGATCTTCAAAGTCAAGGTCAGCCTGACTCGCCAGCAAGCCTTTTTCCAAAACATGCTTAATCTTCTCAGCCACACCAAGTTTGAATTGCGCGTCCTTGTCATTGCCACGAGCATCCTTGGTCAATTTCTCCATTCGTTTGATGACAGACTCCAAATCAGCCAAAATAAGTTCCATGTTGATGGTTTCAATATCATCCAAAGGATCCACTTTATTGTGAACATGGGTGATGTTGGAATTTTCAAAAACCCGCACCACTTGAGCGATTGCGTCAACTTCGCGAATGTTGGCCAAAAACTTATTTCCCAAGCCTTCACCCTCAGAAGCCCCTTTCACAATTCCGGCGATATCCACAAATTCCACAACAGCTGGCACAATTTTCTCTGTCTGTGACATCTCAGACAACTTGTCCAAGCGCTCATCAGGAACTTTAACCACGCCCACATTAGGCTCAATGGTGCAAAAGGGATAGTTGCTAATTTCCACTGGATTTTTGGTCAAAGCCTTAAAAAGGGTTGATTTCCCCACATTTGGTAGTCCCACAATTCCTATTTGTAAAGCCATAATTTTATATATCTAAGTATTTAATGTCTCGTATAAGATACAGCAAATAACCGATTTAAGCAATAATAACGGCTTTACTTGTTATTGGTTATATGGTACAAATATTTGATATGAAGCAAGATCACATCCTTATTCACTACGGTGAAATTGCGCTCAAGGGAGGAAACAGAAATTTCTTTGAAAAGCAATTGATCGACAACATCAAAAAACAACTCGACATTTTTTATCCGAGCAGTTTTGAGTTTGTTAAAAAAATGTCAGGTGGAATTTTGGTGAAACTGAATGAAAATGGAATTGCAAATTCTGAAAAAATCAAAGATGCCTTGGTGCATACTTTTGGAATTTCCAATTTTTCCTTTGCCGTCAGCGTTCCGCAAGACATTGAAACTCTCAAAACTTTTTGTTGGGACATGATGAGCAAACAAAAATTTGAATCGTTTCGTGTGACAACCCAGCGTTCCAACAAGCATTTCCCGATGACCAGCGAGCAAATCAACCGAGAAGTTGGAGGACACATTTTCGACAAATTGGATGGGAAAAAAACAGTCAGCATGAAAAATCCAGATTGCGAATGCAAGATTTTCATTCTCAATGAATTTGCTTTGGTAACATTGGAAAAAATTGAAGGGTTGGGCGGAATGCCAATTGGCAGTGGAAAAAAAGCCATGGCGCTTCTTTCCGGTGGATTTGATTCTCCCGTGGCAGCTTTTCAAATCATGCGTCGCGGAGTGCAACTTCGCTATGCCCATTTTCACAGCGCGCCATACACATCCAAAGCTTCTATTGAAAAAGTGGTGGCGCTTTCACAAGAATTGAAAAAATTTGGAGCTTCAACAAAAATATATCTCATTCCCTTTGCGGATGTGCAAAAAGAAATCATGATGAAAACTCCGGAAAAACTTCGTGTAATCTTGTATCGTCGAATGATGATGCGCATTGCTGAAGTTTTGGCCAAAAAAGAAAAATGTCTGGCTTTGATCACGGGAGATTCAATTGGACAAGTGGCTTCGCAAACACTGGAAAATATTTTGGCCGTGAGTGAATCCGCCACACTGCCCATTTTCAGACCACTGATCGGAATGGACAAAGAGGAAATCATGCAAAAAGCCAAACTCATTGGAACTTACGATATTTCGATTCAACCTCATGATGATTGTTGCACACGCCTCATGCCAAAAAAACCAGAAACGCGATCCAAACTCTGGGAAGTTCTCGAGGCCGAAAAAGCATTGGACATTCCAACATTAATAAAACAGACTCTTGAAAAAACAGAATTGATAAAGTAAAAAAACGAATCCTTTGCAGGATTCGTTTTTTGAAATCAACACAAATAGCACGACATTTTAATCATTATCTCTTTCTTCTTGCTCATCTTTGCTATCTTCATCTCTACCGTCTTCATGCTCTTTTCTGTCTTCATCTTCGTCTTCATCAGCTTGGCAATCGCCACAACGACGAATTTCTTTGGCCACAAATTTGCGTTCGCCATCTTTCTCTCCAATAACTTTGATTATTTTCCCTTTTTGCTCCAACTTTTCATTCTCCCAAATCACATTGTTATCATCAACATTCCACCTGTCACCATTCTCATCCTCCACAATCAATTCTTCAGTGATTTCATCAACACTAATAATCTTTCCTCCCAAGAAACCATTTTCAGGCTTGAGCCAAAGCTCACGGCGAGCTTTATGTTTTGACTCATCATAGAAAGGCAACGATTTTGTCATCAACTTGTCAATTTCCTGAGCCATACCGAAAGCATAAAAAACATTTCCCAAGAAAACACTCATTCCAACACTCCCAAGCACAATCCACCTGCGCCTGAAGCGATAGCCATATTTGGTGTGTTTCCAATTAAGATATGCAACCAGTGCGAAAATCCCCAAAAAAACAAGCCAGAAATAAGGCAACAACATGACAGTGGAAGTGATCCAGTTTCCACCCAGGTGGTTAAACACATCCCAATCTCCTGAGTTTGCAATATGCACAATCACAGCAAAAGAAAGACTTCCCAAAATAACAGAAATAGCAAAAAGAACCCAGAGAGCATATCCCCTGGCAAGAAAGCACCATCGCGGAACAGGAGCAATATGCTCACATTTTATTTTTCCAATAATTTCTTCACTGAATTTTGTCATTTCTTTAGGTTTTAGGTGTTAGCTTATAGGTTTTAGGTTATGGGTTTTGAGATATTTTCTTCTCCTTGAATTGTTTTTTTGCCCTGCTTATTAGCGTTGCGACTGTGCCCATCGGTTTTTCCAAAATATCCGAAATTTCTTTGTAATCCTTTTCTTCCAAAAACTTCAGCACCAAAACTTCCTTGTATCTCTCATCAAGTTGATCCAAAATCGACCTGACTTCTTCAGCCGTATATTTTCTTTCCAAATCCTTGGCAATATCCAAATCACTGGCCAAAATATTGAGCAATTGTCCATCCCCTTCATAGGTCACAGTTTTTGGACGAGCTGTAATTTTTCGAAAATGACTAATGACCTTGTTGTGCGCAATGCGATAAATCCAAGATGAAAATTTCAAATCACTGTCAAAAGAATTGAGATTTTTATACGCAGAAATGAAAACATCTTGAAGAGTGTCTTCCACATCTTCTTTTGATCCACCCGAAATTCGCAGGATATATCTGGCCAATTTTTCCTCATACCGCTCAACAAGAACGGCATAAAAATTCTCATCCTTGAGAGTGAGGGCAACCAATTCTTCATCCGTCTTTTCAGCATGGATATTCAATTTTTCCTCAGTTTCTTTTTCTTTGGTCATTATCTTCCGGGCGCATGCCCAATTATATACGCTGTCATTCAAATTAAGCTTTCAAAAAGGCTAGTCGGCCTGTTCATAACCGTAAAATCATACGACATTGCCATTCCAAAATGAAATCTTACCTGGACTTATATTTTTAGTATTTTCTCTTGATTCTTCTGGCTGTTTCAACGAAATAATTAAGCCAATATTTCAAGGTTATTGGGAAATCTTTAGCATGTACATATTCCTCACTAAAACCCCCAAAACCTCGCTTAAACAAACTGAGACCTGCCCACGGATGATTTTTAGCACTCTCTGGTACAACTCCCCAGAAATTATACAGATTCATCCCTCTTTTCTTGGCTTCAAGGATAGCATTCCATTGTAAAAATTCAGAAGCTGTAATGTTACTCCTGTTTCTGGTTGAGGCACCGTGATGATAAAATGCTGAGCCATTGGAATATATAACCATTGCGGTTGCCACAGTTTCTTGCTGATATTTGGCAAAGAACAATAGTATCTTGTTTTCTTTGCAAAAAATTTCGAATTCTTTTTTCACATATTTCAGCGAAAATGGCACGAAATCCTGTCGTTTGGCCGTTTCCATATAGACCTTGTAGAACTCCTTAATGCCTTCGAGATCCTGACTGCTAACAATTTCCACGCCATCTTTCTGAGCCTTATTAATGGAATAGCGTGTTCTTTTTTTCATATTTACCAAAAGTTCTTTTTCACTCGCCTTCACATCCAGCATCCAAGCCAGCTCCGGGTGCATATGAATTGGAGCATCCCTAAAGCCAAGTTTCTTGAAAAAAATGTTTTTTTCAGCAGTGGCAATTTCAAGAGGGCTAATTCGAATGAAATCTGCTTTTTCTTTCTTTGCCAATGTTTTCAAATAGTCAAAAAGAATCTTGAAGTTTTCTTGCCAATTTTCCTTGATAAGTGGCCCGTGAGGACAAAACAAAAACGATCCCCTTTTGGCATTGATCTTATACACAAATGCCGTGCCAATGATTTCGCCATCCTTAAAAATTCCAATGGTAAATGTTTTGTTCCCCATGACTTCCTGAGAAAGTTTCCATTGCCAGCTTTGCAAAAAAGTGTGCGGAGCAAGCTCATCCACAAAGTTTTTCCATTGCTCTTCATTTTCAATTTGTTTTATTTCAATTTGAGACATGTTTTTTTATTAGAATCCATTTACAACCTCAACTATATATTGGGCATTTTTCAATGTAATGTTTCGATCTGTTGGCAGATTGACAGATCTCACTGCAATTCGCTCAGCATTCGGACAACTTCCCATGACATATTTCGTCTTTTCAAAATCAACATCAGCTGGAGCCACAACACTGTCATACCAGTTTCCCAAAATCACGCCTTTTATTTTTGCAAATGAAAACAATTGCTCAGGATTTTCAATCATTATTGGATATCGCAGATAAATGCAATCAGCACCTGCTTTTTGTCCATCCCAAATCAATTTAAGTTTTTCATTTTTAACATTTTTAATATAAAAATCGGCAATCTCTTTTCGATGATTATTAATTTCGTCAACTTCTTTAATTTGACCAATCAAAATTTCAGCCAATGAATTGGCAAATCTTGAAGGATAAAAACTGACACTTTCCCCTCTTTTTTCCTGATCATAAATAACTTTGTTTATAATTCCTGCTTTTTGACAAACAAAAAGCAGAATTTTCCCGAGATAAATATGATAGATTTTTTTTCCAAAATAAAAAACGGGGAGATGCATGATGTGTTGAAGAGTTCGAACAAATTTTGGTTTTGGCAATTGAGTTTGAATCTTTTGGATTTTTTCACCCAAATCTTTGTCATTAGTAATCAATGCTCCACCTCTCACGCTTGAAACCACCTTGTCAGCTCCGAAGCTCAGCATTCCAATGTCGGCAAATGTTCCAAGTTTTTTTCCATTCAAACTTGCCCCAAAAGAATGCGCGCAATCTTCAACCACGAGCAATTTGTTTTCCTTTGCAACCGCCAACATTTTTTCCACACCCGCAGACAATCCAAATGTATGCTGGATGATGAGCACTTTTGATTTTTCAGAAATCTTTTTTTCCAGGTCGCTTACGTGCATATTCAAATCACTTTCCACATCTACAAAAACCGGCACGCCTCCGGCTTGAACAATCGAATTAACCACCACCATGCAAGTATACCCTTGCACCAAAACTTCATCGCCCTCAGAAACGCCCAATGCTTTCAGCGCATACAAAAGGGCTGATCTTCCAGAGTCAAAAGTATATGCAAACTCAACATTGAAATATTTTTTCAGCGCTCGCTCAGCAATATCAATATTTTTTCCGGAATTTATTTTTACCCATTTCCACGGAAATAAAAGATATGACAAAGCGACTCGCGTGTCGCGAGCAGTCAAATTGGGAGAAAATCCCGTAAAAATTGTCTGCTTAAAAATTGACATCTTATTGTAAAGATTTTGTTAATTGGGCATGAACATTGGACGGAATCCTGTTCTCCAAGAGCACCGCACAAGCACTATTTTTGAATTTCTGAACATACTCAAACAATTTCTCACTATCATATATCGAAAGAATCTCCAGCGTGGAATCTTTAGCGCCACTTTTCAACTCTTCAGCATTATTGCCAACAATAATAACAAGCTCATCAGCCACCTCAGAAATCATTTTTCCAATTTCAATGTGACGCTCGGAACTTTTTTCTCCTAATTCAATCATTCCGCGAGTGATTACAATTTTTCTAAAGTCACTCGGATATGCTTGCAGAATTTCCAATGCAGACTTGAAGCCGTCTGGGTTTGAATTATAACTATCATCAATAATGACACTGTGTCCATATTTATGCAATCGCAAAGTCCCTTCTGGAAGTTCAAGCTTCTGAACTTGCTGCGAAATTTCCTTCATGCTCATTCCGAGATAATGCGCAGCCATCACTGATACTGCAACATTGAAAGCATTGTGCTTTCCAATCACTGGAGCTTCCATCGGAAATTCCTTTTTGTTAATCTCTAATGAAAACTGCAAATCACCATTATTTTTAAGACCAACATTTTCAATCAAACAGTCAGGTTTATTTCCTTCTTCGGATCCGCATGTCACCTTTTGACTTCCAATCGAAGACAGGAGCTCCATGCAATATTTGTTGTCGGCATTTGTTATGGCCAAACCATTTTCAGGCAAAGACAAAAGAAGTTCATATTTTGCTTTCTGAATATTTTCAATACTTCCAAAAAGTGAAAGGTGTTGCTCATTTATCGCAGTAAGAATGCCGATCTCAGGACGCACCATGTCGCAGATCATTTTTATTTCGCCCATATTATACGCGCCCATTTCAACTATAAATATTTCCTTTCCGGAAAAATTGCTGCTCAAGATAAATTTGGCCACACCAATTTCCGTATTTATGTTTTTTGGCGTTGTAATGACCTTGAATTTTTCGCGCAAAATTTGATCCAAGAAAGTTTTAACGGTGGTTTTTCCATAGCTTCCAGTGATTCCAATGACTTTCAATTTTGGAAATTTTTTTATTTTTTTTGCTGCCAAAAATACCAGCAAGAGTTTTATCATTTTTGTTGGCAAATACAGCAAAAAAACCATTGTTGTCAGCACGACAAATCTGAGTGCAAATATAGCGAAAAATCCAACAGGGCCAGGGAAATAATACCAAACAAAAAATTCAAAAAAGAGTGACGCAAAAATTATCATTACTGCTTTTATGGTTTTCTTTGGGCGTTTTGCTTGTCTTTTGAACAGCTTGTGCCCGATTCGCAAAATTTCAAAAAACAAAATGGGCGCCACCAGACTAAGCACAAATTTTGCATTAATCATCCAGACAAAGCCAAGAATCACCAGCATTGCAAATCTGCCCAGTACCAAATAACTTTTCAAAAAACTCTTGCCCTGTTTTGTTGATATGAAATCCCTGAAGCGATCCAGCCTATACTCCTTCAACTGCCAGACATAGCAAAACTCGCCATAATCCAATATGGCGATAACAACCCAAATACAAATAATTATAAGATACAGCGATAAATTCATAGCTTATTTCTAAAGTGAAAATTTTTTGATCAGGACCAGAAACTCCTCAATATTATTAATATGAAGTCCATGCCTAGCACCTTTTATAATTTCAAGATGCGCGTTTGGAATTAGCGATGCCAATATTTTCCCCTCAGAGAGCGGAACATAGCTATCTTTGGAGCCCCAAACAACCAGAGTTGGAACTTGAATGTCTCCCAGCTTGTCCTTTTGGCTTTGATGAGTGATTTTCTTGAATATTTCACGCTCAATTCCCTCTGTTTTGTTATAGTCCGGGGAGTCTGCCATCTTATACAGCACTTTTCTAGCCAAGCTTTCAATTTTTTTCAATAATGGCAGTGAAAAGATGAATTTTCCCATTTGAGCCAAAATTGAAAAACAAGTTCTTTTGAAATTATTTTCGGGTCTCAGCACGGCAGCTCCACTCAAGATGAGCTTTGAACAAGCCATTTTTTTACGAGAAACCAGATTAACAGCAATTTGTCCGCCAAATGAGTGACCCAAAATCACTGGTCTTTCCAGATCTGAAATTTCTCTTGAAACCCAATCCGCATATTCATCAACCCCCCAAACCTCCGAGGGACAAGGATTATCGCCAAAACAAGGCATTTCAAGACAAATCACCTCAAAATCATTTTTGGCACTTTCCGTGAAATCTGCCCAGGACTGTTTCGTGCCTCCCCAACCCGGGATAATGACCAATTGTTGCTTATTATTCTCCATATTTGCTTTATTATAGCCAAAATATCAGATTGTGTACTTAGACACTCCTTGAGTCTTGAGCCTTCTTAATAATACCATTCTAGCACCTTTTTTCATAGCGCAATAGCCAAAACCTCCCGCTTCAAAGCAGGACTCTTTTATGCATATTTGAGACTTATCATTGGGATTGCTCTTCGACTTCTTCAATTTCAAACTCAATAATTGTTTTTGGATCTTTTAACAAGAATTTTCCAGCAAGGTTTTTGCCCGAGAAAAATCTCAACCAAAGTTTGATCCGCCTTCGGCAGAAAAATTAGTTGCAAATGGGTATTTAAATACCCATTTGAATACTTACAAGCTTTCAACTTCTTCAAGATCATGGCTTATGATCGTATTTATATCATCAAAAACAAATTCTCCCTTAAATGTTTTTCCAGCCAAGAACATCGAAACCCAATATTTATCATCTGGCCACATATCCTCAAAAGGAATATCTCCATGAGCAAACCACATTGGCCTCATCTCCTCAGACTCAGTTATCTCTCCTTTAAAATCACTAGCACCAAAAATATTAACTTCAATATCAGGATTGCCCTCCAATCCATTTTCTTTAAACTTAAAAAGAATAACTCCGAATTTCTTCATGCCTATTGGGGTTATTCCCGCCTCTTCCTTGATTTCGCGCATCGCTGTTTCTTCAATTGTTTCTCCGTCGTGAACCTTCCCTCCGAATCCATTCCATCGACCCTCCCCAAAACCACGCTTTTTCATGCCAAGCAAAACTTTTCCATTCTTATTTATCAAGCACAATGTTGTTATTTTCTTATTCATACTAATCTAGTGTGAATTAAGTTTTTTAGTGAGTGGGCAATTTTCGTGATCGTGTTTTTTGGCTGGGCAATAAGAACGTCCATATTCAATTAAACGATACGAAATCACGCCCCATTCTGGTCGAGGAAAAATCTGCATCAAATCTCTTTCGATCTTGTCTGGATTTTTTTCTGGCGAAAGTCCGAGAAGATTTGAGAGTCTTCGCACATGCGTGTCCACTGGAATCCCAACCACAACCTTGCAAGCCGTCCCCAATACGATATTGGCAGTCTTTCGAGCAACTCCAGGCAATTCAAGCATCTGCTCCATGGTGCACGGAATTTTGCCTTGATATTTTTCTTTGATAATCTTAGCGCTAGCCAAAATATTCTTGGCCTTTTGATGATAAAATCCGGTCTGGAAAATATCTTGTTGGAAAACGAGCTGATTGGCACTGACATAGTCATCCAAAGTTTTGTATTTTTTGAAAAGTTTTTCCGTCACCTCATTCACCTTCTTGTCAGTGCACTGCGCGCTCAAAATTACTGCAACCAAAAGTTCCCAATCATTGGAAAAATTCAGGGCTATTTTTGCATCAGGAAAAAGCGCTCGAAGTTCTTTCGAAACAACCTGGGCAATCTTTTTGCGAACATCTATTTTTCCTCGATAACTCATATCTTAATATTGTTTCCTTGTTAGCATGTACACTCCTTTTTCATAAGTCAGTTCATATTTTCGACCACTTTGATCCTCAAATGGAGCCGAGTCGTGCTCCTTAGCATATACGAAGAAAACCTTGGCGTATTCGCTTTCCAGCTTGCTATTCAAATACAAAATGCCATCCTCAGCATCCTCCTCATACATAACCTTCCAAGAATGCACGAATTTTTCCTTAGCCATATCGATTGTATGATCAATGATTATGGCTTAATTTAAGCATGGAAACACTTTTTTTACAAACGAAAACAGACTCTTTGAAGAGAGCCTGCTTATATTCCAAAATTAGAACACGAAAGACATTAAGCGACTCGCTATTTAGATTAACCACCCAAAACTATATTAAATAGATAGCCCGTGAAAATTATTCCCAAGCCCACGATGCTGGCAAAAATGAGAATGAGTTTTGTCTTCATAACTTTTTTCAAAATCATAAACTCAGGCAGTGAAAGAGATGTTACAGCCATCATAAAAGCAAGTGCAGTTCCCATGGCCACTCCTTTTTCGGTTAAAGCACCCACAAGTGGGATCACGCCAGCCGCATTTGAATAAAGTGGTATTCCTATTAGAACTGCGAGAGGAACAGCATACCATTTATCGCTTCCTGCATATTGAGCCAAGAATTCAGCTGGGACATAACCATGAATCCAAGCTCCAATTCCCACTCCGATCACAACATAAAGCCAGACTTTTTTTACAATACCTAATGTATATGTCTTTGAATATTCAACTCTTTCCTTCCAATTTAACTCAGGAAGATCAATATTTTTACCATGCCCATTGAGCGCAAACTCTTCTACTAAATTTCTAACATTCATTTTTTCAATTAGCATCCCCGCAAAGATCGCGATCAAAAGTCCACTGATAATATACAGCAGTGCAATCTTCCAGCCAAACATCCCTAAAAGCAAAACCACAGCCACCTCGTTAATCATAGGAGAAGCAACCAAAAAAGAAAATGTCGTTCCAAGTGGAACGCCTGCTTGCACAAACCCAAGAAATAAAGGAACTGCACTGCAAGAACAAAATGGCGTGATGATTCCCAGCATTGAGGCTAAAATATTGCCAACATATTTTTTTTCATGTGAAAGAATGTTTCTGATTTTTTCGGGAGGCAGAAATGAGCGAATCATTGAAACCGTGAAAATTATCACAAACAAAAGTAGCAGTATTTTAATTGTATCAAAGATAAAGAAATTAAGAGAGCTGGCCAGTAATGTTTCCGGCATGATCCGAAAAACTGAATATGTCAGCCAGTCGGCAAATAACCGAATAGGATAAAATGTGTTCATGGTTATTTTCTTTTAGCATTTACCACCACAACTGCATCCACATGAACTAGTGGGCTTTTTTTCAGTGATACCTCTATTTTTTTCTCCTTCAGTGATGAGTTGTTTGATTTTTTCATAGCTTGGAACTTGGCCCACTGCCACTGGTACATCATTAACCACCAAAACAGGACTGGACATCACACCCAAATCCAGCATCACTTGAATATCATTGATATATTCAACATTCACTTTCAAATCAAGTGCCTTGACTGCTTTGACTACTGCTTCATGCAGTTGCTTGCATGTTGGACAGCCTGTTCCTAAAACTTTAATGCTCATATTTTTTTCATTTGATTACCTGGTTAAATATTTTTTTATATTCTTTAATTACTTTTTTATCCAAGCCATAACGAATAAACTTACCTTCTCTTTTTTCAATTAAAAGTCCACTGTCTTTCAATTGCTTTAGGTGATGCGATGCCAGCTTGTCTGATATGCCGACAGCAGGTACAATCTCACATACACACTTTGAACCACCTTGAAGAACGCAGAGAATCTTGAGCCTGTTTGGATCAGATATAGCTCTAAGAAAAGAATATGTTTTGCTAACATTTTCTGCTTCCGATGAATTTTTCGCACAACATTTGAATTCCATAATATAATACATTCTAATTTATATTAGAATGATATACTCCGAGGATAACAATGTCAAATAAAGCCCACGCAAAAGGTGGACTTTTCTCAACTTAAAATGATTCTAAAGTGTTTTAGCAAAATTATTTACCGCATCCTTGATAAATTCAATTTGCGTTTCAACAATTTCACTTGGCAGCTTATCAACATCATACAATTTTCCCAAATGTGATACTTCGCTTGTTGCAAGCTCAACATAAAAAATCAAAGCTAGCTCCCTACCGCGTGCAACTTGATGAAAAATTGGCCTTATAAAAACTGGTTCTGTTTTTACTGAAATTCCTTGAAGTTCCTTGTTTAAAATTCTATCAAATGCGCTTTCAAAACTTCCTTCCTTGTCATTAGCCCTTACAACCGTGCCTGCTGTGTGCAATTTTCCTCCCCATATTGGATCTTCTGCCTCCCTCTCTTGAAGCAGAACTTGAATATTACCATTATCATTATAAAAAGGAACAACTTCAATAATGCAACTCACATACAACCGAGCAAACTCCAAAAAAATTGGCAGTGGCAATAGTCCTGGTTCTAGTTTTTTTAATATCTCCGTTACTGATTGTATTTCCTTTTCGGTTATTTTCTCATCATGCATAATTGTTATAATTAATTAACAGTTTAACTGTAACTTGTTAAGTCTTTAATATTTCTATTGTATCACATTGTTCTAATCAATTGTCGTGAGCTCGAATAAAGTCTTCACTGAAGCAAAAAACATATTTTATATAGTCGAGTAAAATCGTGGCAGGGATTTCCGCCTCGCAATCTGCTGATTGCTCGTTGTCTGCGGTGGCGCTAAATGCTCCTGTGGTCGCATTTATCGGCGTTCGCTGCGAAAATACTCTGCTGAGCATTTTCTGGCTCACTGCCACCGGTTCGAATCCCTGCGCAACTCAGAGAAATAAAGAAAAAGAGAAGGTC
>AMFJ01000507.1_pt1 | contig 17961 bp, 7 predicted proteins | sample 427208 | NCBI WGS metagenome assembly AMFJ01 (sample SAMN02954298, study PRJNA114691) | groundwater metagenome | biome: aquatic; feature: subsurface aquifer; material: sediment; isolation source: subsurface aquifer sediment | place: USA: Rifle, CO | collected 2008-08
GGGCTCGAACCCGCGACCTTGGCCTTAAAAGGGCCCTGCTCTACCTACTGAGCTACCAATCCATAGGATAGAAATTAGTTTTTAGAACTTAGATCTTAGAGATAATGAAGAAAAAATTTATACAAGCTAATCATCCGGATTGCGTTGTATAAGCTAAAAAATTTCTCTTAACTCTTAATTCTCAACTCTCAACTCTATTTCAGGTGGGCGTATTTTATAAAAAAATAAGAATTTGTCTAATTTTTTTTAAAAAAAGTTTTAGCCTGTTTTATTGTCATTTTTTTGGCTCTTTTTTCTTGCAAACTCTACAAAATATGATAAGATACCGATGAGCCATAAAAAGGCGAGTTTTTAACTGAAAAAATACTAAAAATACATAAAAATAAAATTAATTAAATGCCTGAACAGAGCCAATACTCAAAAATTCAACAATCTATATCGTATTTCCTTATATTTGCGATACTTTTTTTGAATTCCTTCCAGATTCCGATGATCGATAAAACTAGTGCAGCATCATGAGTAAATATAGAATTGATTTCTATTATTGTACATGAAGATGTTTATGGTTCTATCAGCTCACGCATAAAGAGATATGCAGAGGATATACAAACTAAATTAAATAATACAAAAGCTCTTATTTATACCGTTCCAAGAGATATTACACCCCAGAAAATAGCAGCATTGAATGAAAAATTATTTTATGAGTGAGATTGATCGGGTCCATCGAGACTTGTCTGAACTGTACTAGTCTGAGATATTCCCTTACCGGTTATCCATAATCAAGAGAAGACTTTCTTAAGCATCTTCCCATATGTTGATTTCAACGAGAAGAATTTCATATTTGATGCAAGCGAATGATTCTATTCTCAAACTGAAGAGAATATTTCAGATCCTAATCCTGAAATCTGGCATTCCATAATTGCTCCGAACACACAAGATCCGGAAACAAATAAGATAAAGCTCATTGATTTTTTTGACAAGGATCATGATTACTATACAAAATCATGAGTATTCTCTAAGGCGTTATCTGACCCTTATGTCTTTTATTATGACGGGAAAAGAGATGAGCAGATTGTTTCGTATTCTCTTTGGAAGTGATATCAGCTGTTTCTGAATAACATAGAGGATATCGCTTATTTCAGATATACCAAATACCTTGCCAAAGATATTTCCGATGCCTTTTACGCCTCAACGAATAAGGAATCGAATGATGCGCTTAAGGATGCCTGAGCTGCCAATCCAGATCTTCTTCAGTATGTAAATGCCAATCTTGGAAATTCTTGACCTGATCTCACAAAGACTCCCGATGTGATGACGAAAAAAGTCATTGAAACATTGACAAAGAACTTCTTTCAGATCTTTTCAGATAAATATATCGGAGATATCCTTAAATATGTCTATAATACAGGCAGATATTGAAACACAAAAAATACAAGAGTCGATACGGTAATATCGATAATCTCAAAACAAGACAATACAATGAAGAGGATTCTGAAAGACACCAATACGTCTTTGGAATGATTTACAGACAATCTGCTTAAGAAATGACTGGCCAGAAATATAGCGGTACCGATAAAAATAGAGGAATCAAAGCATAGAAGATATGAAACCGGTTCAGAAGGCGCTTATTCGTGTGATTGATATTCAAAAGAGGAATATTGAGACTTTTCAGAAAACAATTGAGTTTGAGTATTGGAAAATTTCTATTATTGAAAAATCTGAAGCTCCCTCACAAGAGCGAATGAATGCAGCGTCATAAAATGATCACAAAGGACAGCAGATAACAAGTCAAATCTTGTAGAAGCTACAAGGGCTCAGATAACCACACAGGCTTTCATACAATGAGATATCGATCTGTTGAAGAATTCCCCGAACGTCCAGACATGTCTGCTTGGCTCTGATTATAAGACCATGTCACTGTGGTGAGGCTATTCGCTGCTTAACATCAACTCTGGCGCCACTGCTTCCGGATGACAAATAGTGCTGAATGCGACAGATTATAGAAGCGCAACAATTCCAATCTACAATGCTGCATGATGAAAAGAAATCTGATATAACAGTTCAACAGATGTACAAGACAGCAAAACGGATGTTGCCTGAAAAACAATCAAAGGAACAAGCGTCAATGATTGCCTGGAATATAATTTGCTTTATACTTCACCCGATGATCTTTCTCCTTGAAAATGAAGGTGTGATAGCGCATATGCATTCCACCAATCTAAATATGCCTATGATCCTTATTCATGAAGCAAATTTGAAGACATATTCAAAAATGCCACTCCTTGAAAAGTTTATTTTTCTTCTTCGGATTATAGTTACCACAACAGATATCTCTTCTTGGATTGATCAGGGGTCGGAACCAATAAATCATATCTGATCTGAGATAAGGAGATGGGCTGCAATTATAACATCATCCATTCGAATTATCATTATAAAAGATTGCTTTGAATAGTGGAGCATAAATCTCCGAATAACGATGAATATTGATCGCAGCTTAAGAATATGTCTACACCGTCTCTTCCTGTGGACAGGAACAGGTATGTAGATTTCACTAGCGCAAAATGAAATCAGAAGAAATTCGAATATCCTAATCTCTTCAGGATATTGATTGCAGAATCAAGAGATCTTAATTATGATTTTGCAAAAAAGAAGATCAAGGAACATCTTGATGCCAAGAGTACCGAGCTTAATGCGATAATAGCATCGGAAAATCCTGCCTGACTTGGCTGACTGGATAAAGAAGTCTATGATTTGCTGAAAGTGAACAATGCTCAGTACCCGTCGAATGTCGATTTCTACAATGAGATATCAAAGAATACTGTGCTATTGGATGAAATAGTGAAATACGTCTTATGGCTGAATATGAATTCTGCTGAATTGAAATATAAATATGTTTTTGAACACTATCTTGATATTGATTGAAATGCAAAATCGCTTGATGCGGGCCATAAGAATGATTATGAAATAGCGTATCTAGGAGGTAAATGAGATGCTGAAAATATGTATGTGCGTCTGAATCCTGAAAAGAGCCAAGACAATATGACAAATGATAAAACTAAGAATATAGCTTCAAATTATGCGAGATTTCAGGCTACTCTGGCAGCTTCTAAAATGACGAATCAGACAAGATGATCTCAGCAAAGCTCTGATTTCAAATGCTGACCTCCAGACGGAGTGCCGATTTTCCAATGGATGTCTGCAATAATGTGCTGGCTCAATACTCTGGTTCCGCCTATTGCGATATCCGCCTCAAGCTGTACATCCTCAACTCTATGAATCGCGTGAACCTCTACTTCAACAGATTTCTGATGAGATTATCCTGCGGTTACGAATCCGAAATACAACGATGATGAAAACAAGAATCAGATACCTGATTGAGCCGAATTGATCAAAGACTGAAAATTGGATCTTGTCTCGGACAAGTGAATGTATTGATATTCCAAGACAATCAAAATCAAGGCCAACCTTTTTTCTAGCGGAAGCGAGCTCATTGCTGTTGATAATTATTCAAAAGTGCAATTGGATGTTGTTAAGCTGGATATTTATGACAATTCCAAAAAGCAGAACGTTTATACGAAGAAGGCTTCCGATGATCCGATTGCCTATAAGAATATTCTTACCCCATACATAAGCTTCAATCCTACTAAAGTGCAATCAAAATGATGAGTTGCAAATTTTGCCTTTTCAAGTAAGTCTCGCGACGCTGATGTCTATGTGAGAGCAACAATAAGCACTTTGGACAAGAACAAAAAAGTTGCGGTATTCAAACAATCGGATGATTTTCTGGTCAGGATCAGATGAATTACATTGGATGTCTCTCCGATAGTGAACGGTAGCATGAGCTCTAGCTTTGAAGCTTGATCGGCCTCTGAAATAGATTTCAAAATAAGAACTTTCACAAAGGAAAACGCTCCGATAAATAATCAAGTTCCGATTTATCTTAATGTCTATAATGAATTGTGAGCCAATATCGAAAAAGATATATTGATACATTCATCAACATACAAATACAAATCTCCAATCCTTACTAAGGCATGAGAATACAGGTTTGTCTTCAGGGATAAGCTTTGAATTGAAACCACACAGACCTTAAACGTAAATCCTTCTAAAATAAAAGAGATAAGGCTAACCCCATCTTCTACTCAGTTTGTAAAATGAAACGAGGCAGACGTGCTTGTAGAGTTGTACGATGGACATGGCAACAGGGCAAGATGAGAATTATATAATGTGACATGAACTATTTCAGGCAAATGAGAATTCTCTGAGAATTCAAAGTGAACGCTTAATAAATGAATGCTGGAATGATTTGCAAATTTCAAGGTAAGAAATACCTGAGGCAAATGAGAAATGAAGCTGAAGCTTAAGGTGGAAAATTCTTCAGCAGAATCTGAAATTACCCTTGAGGCAGTCGAATATGCCAAGATAAGGGTTAATATCGAAAACAAAGATAAGATAATCGTATGATGAGATAAGCATAAGTTAACTCTAGACATTACAGACAACGACAACAAGACTCTTACAAAATTCAATTGAGTTGCATATTTTGAGATGCCTGAATTATATGGAGTTATCCAACCTAATTTCACCAAGATAAAGAATGGAAAATTAACAGAGGATGTTTATTTTGTGCCTAATTTCGTGGCAGGCAGGAATCTTAAGCTGAATGTATCTGTCCCAGGGATAGATGTTACCGAGAACAATACTATTACTGTGCTTCCTGATAAGCCTCTCTATGTTGGATTGACCAATTCAAAATCAAAGCTTGAGGCAAAGGCTTGAGTCAGCTCGGTTCTTAAGGCTGCTTTATATGACAGATATTGAAATCTGACTTTCAATGATTCCGCACATAAGGTGACTTTTGAGATTCCTGCAGAATTTAAGAAATACACAAACTTTGCTTGAACTGCTTTCACCGAAAACGATAATCTTGCAAATTGAGTCGCAAAAACTAATGTTTATGCGACTGATCTTCCTGGATCCGCATTCATAACTGCAAAAGTCACTCCATGACTAGAGGGGAATTGATATGTCCAAACAGACAAATCTTGAAATAAGATAGATATTCCTGGGATGTCTGAGAATATCGTTCCATTTGATTCGTATTATCTTTTCAATAAAAGCAAGATTGATAATATAGATTATAATTCCCTTTATACGATACTGCAATGATCAAACTACTGAGACATCACTAAACCATGATACCTATGATGAGAGCTTCTTTTCAATAAGAACGGCCGATCGTTGGGCGTGACTGCGATTTTGAATAATCCATATATCAAGCAGACTGCTTTCGGATTCACTCCAGGCTGAAAATATCTTGCATCCGAATGAGCATCAAAGGATCAGACAATGAGCATAGAGGCTGATTTGAGCTCCAGCTCAAACTGAACTTCAATTGACCTATACGATTCTGTCTATAAGGAACTGGTCGCAAAAGCTTGGCTTAATCTGTGATCAGACACTGAGCTTGTCAATTGTACTTCAAATGCAGATAAGGACATATCAAAATGTCAGGTTCCGCAAAACTCATCATTCATAGTCCTTAAATGAGTGGGTGACGTAAAGATCAAAGATGCTGCAAAAAAGCTCACGCTTGAAATGAATGATTTCTCAATATTTTCAATCGCAGACGATTGAAAGATCACAAAAGACCCTTGAGTGAAGTTTGAACTTGATACAGAGGCTGATTGAAACTTGCTTTGAGTCAGGCTGACCATGAACGGAGAGCAGATCTGATATCTCGGAATCAAATTCAAAACGGACAATATAAGCGTCCATGATTCCTCTTTGTTTCCAGGTGTGCTTAATAATAATAAGAATCAGATAGTAATCGAATATCTTTCTTCCGAATACGGGTATGATTATAATTACCTATGAACATCGTCTCATTGAGCAAAATGAATATCTTTCTATAAAATCGATAGCACTGAGGCAGAAGGCATTGATAAGAATCTCGTTTCTTCTAATTGAAAAATAGGACTTGAGAATTATTCTGAGCAAGCTTGAATCTGATGGGAATGAGAGAATAAGATGCTTCTGGAATTTGCGGGCTGAAGTTCGATATGAGAATCAACAAGATTTTATCACACTTACTCAATGATCAATCTCTGAGATCCTGTAGTGAGCTTGGGCACAAAAAAATCTGATCCATCAGATTTTGATAAATCCGTCTGAAAGAAAATATTAGAAGAAAAATCTTCAAAGATAGAAAGCTACAAAAAGATGGATTTCAATGCCGACTGAAGCCCTGATATTGTCGCATTTTATGAAAATTGATATATAGAGCTGCTGGCTAATTATAATGGAAATTATAAGAATATGTGAAACCTCGCATATATATCCGATGCGGGAAGGGCAAGGAAATGAGTATGAGATTTCTCTTGAGATAAGAATAAGGACTGAAACAGATATGATGACATCGCATTCGTAGATAAGAATGGGAATCTTGGGATACTTGACAATGAGCTAGGCAAGTTCACTAGGATCAAGCCGATAATTCTGGATATTGCAAACGGGAAAGAAACTGCGCTTAATTGAGCCATACAGCAATTGGAGCTTTTTGATATGGATAATGACGGCAAGACGGATATAGTAACCGTAGATGATAGCGGTGAGCTTAATATCCTTTATTGAGCATGAAAGGAGGTAGATAAACATAAATGAAAGCTTGTGTTTTTCAAGAAGATGATAGACAACACTCTCTGAATGACACTGTGAACATCTGTAACAAAGAATTGAGGGGCGATATATTATGATTCTTTGGCTCAAATAAAAGATTCTTGAGATCATGCCCAGCATTTGTCTGATTCTCAGAGCCTTCTCTCTGATTTCAAGAGCTGACAATGAAATGCGGATAATAGCGAAGTCCTCAAGACCATGCTCGATAAGCTTGTATATTATCAGGAGAAATATCAGGATACGGCAAGCTGATCTGTCAGCCAGGCAGAAAAAGAAAAAGCCATATTATCAGCCGTATGAACAGATGCCAATGGTAATCCTAATACGGATGTGGCCAATGAGATAATTCAGGCGCAGAAGAGCCTGACCGTTCTTAATTGAGCCTGAATGACTAACATAGACAATATAAATCCTGGATTGCAAGAAAAAACTCGTACATTCATGCGATCCCAATTTGCAGAAGCGAATAAGGTATGAATTGAAAAATCATTTTCTGACGCCAATTGAAAATTCCTTAAAAGCAATGATATCATCAATGTGACCCTCAAAATCACAAACAATTGATCTTCACCGATTAAAAATGTCATTTATTATGATTCAAATAAGAATTTCTTAAAGCATGATTGAGAGAGTGTATATACTTTAGCTATAGGCAAAAACACATTCACACGTAATCTCAAAATAAAAGATGACGGAGAGTTCGACCTTGCATTCGATGATTTCTCTTTGAATCCTTGAGAGACGGCAACTATCATATACAAGCTCAAAATGCCTACGGTTTCTTTCGGTAAAGTATTGGTATGACTGCTTCAGAAAAATGATAATTATGGAGATATCGCTCTGAACCCTAGCAATCAATGTTGAGCGAATCAAGTAATATGGGCAAGCATTTGAGCCAGGTCATACAATAAATGACTGCAGAAATTCGAAGATACTACAAAATTGCCGGATGCAATAGAAAAAAACAAGAAAGATGACAACAATAATTGAATTCCGGATTATATTGAAGAAGTCACAAAGAATCAGAAAGACGATCCTGATAAGGCAATTGAATATTCAAAAGAACAATTGGAGTTATTCAATAAGGACAGCAATGGCAATTGAATCCCTGATAAAGATGAAGAAACATGATGAAGCGTTTTTGAATTCGATGCAGATGATTGAGAGATTTCAGTGGGAGGATTGAATGCTGCTAATGTAGATGCCATAAATTCATGAATAGATAATCTCGTGAATGGCCTTGGCTGCTGATTCTGATGAGGCGCGTGCATATCAATGCCTATGAATTGGGCTCCGTTGGCTCCGGGAGGTTCGCCGACATTGTTTTGAATGCCTATATCCACTTGAATCTGATTGGTATGAAATTCTACAGCTCTTCCTCTATTCTCATTCCCTACGTCTTGTGGTCCTATCGTAATCTGGCCGCCTTGTCCTGCTTGAGCATGATGAATGTTTGGTCCTCCTATGTGAGGATGATCAAGCCAGTTCAGATTATTCATCACACCGACAATCACTTGAGCGGTCTGAATGGCAATGTGCCTTTGACCTAATTCCTCAGCATATGTCAAATCCCCATGAGTGGATCCGCTTGTCCCTGGCTGACAATGTATAGTTGCTGCAGCTCCTATGGCATGATGCAGCGATGATGGAAGCGATTGAAATGTAAGTTCTGTAGGTTATTCTACAAATTATGGATGAACTTCCGTCTCTTCATCGAATTCTTTCATCAATGCAAATGCCTGCACAAAGAAACAAGAAGCCAAAGAAACCATATCCTCTACGACACATGATAATATAATAAAATACATGCTTGGCGACAAGAGCGTGACTAAAGATATATTGTCCGATGCCGCTGTCCAACATTGATGATTGAGTCCTGAAACAGGACCGCTCATATGATTCTGATGATGATGAGAAGATTCAGAAGCTTCGCTTGATGTCAACATCGATTGAAATGCACTCATGAATTTGGATATGTGAAACGTCGTGAAGGTGAATTTCTCAAGAGTTTCATCTTTCCCTGATTATATTATGGATTGGGTGACAAGGCAGCTGGAAGAGATTATAAATAAGCTTACGACTCTACCTACATTGTACATAATACTTCCGGATTTCTCATGATTTGCTGACTCAGGATGGAGCAATATCATAAGCAATTTCGGCAAGGCAAAAGACAATCTGTCAAAAAAAGAAACTGAGAAGAATAAGAAGGCGATTGCATCAAGCGATCCTGCATCATTTACAAATGCTAAGGACAAGCTGAAATGATTGACTAAGAAAATATGAATCCAAGGCACTTCAGACAATATGAAAGCTGCATATGAAGTCATGTCGAATCTTCCTCTTATAAAGATGCAGAGCGAAATGATCGATATCAATATCCCTTGGGCTTGACCTGAAGATCTGACAAAATTGATCGAAAAAGCCAAACAAAAGCATAAGCAATACAAGGCTGAGGTTGCAAGAGCAAAAGAAGATTGGCAAGAAATGGCTTGAAAACCTTGATATGACAAGCATTTCAAGGTGCTTCTAGATGCGGAGAATCTTGTGCAAAGCTTGGAGAAGAATGTGCAGACTCTTGAGGAATATAAGAAGTTCCCATCTAAATTCCGCAAATATCTGACTTGGAAAGAGAACTTCGTCACTCAAATAATGTGCAATCTTGATATTATAAACAAGGTCACTTGATGATGGATAACTGAAAACTGAAAGAGATTCAAATCTTGGGTAGAGCTAATAGTCCTTCTGAAAGCCATACTTAAGTCTTATCAGCTGATAATTGACGTATTCGCAGATTTCAATGCAACTTGCAGCGTATGTCATAACGAGCGCAATAATCTTACTTATTGGCTTATTAAGCTTATATCAGCGCTTATCCCGAAACTGCCGATAATCGTATTCCCGAAATGGCCGGACATAATAATCGATCTTCATAATATAAGGGCATGATTAAGCATTAATGTTCCTGAATTCAGATTCAAGGTGGTGCCGATTGTCCTACCGGAATTGCCAGACTTGTATTTGCCGAAGGTTCCGACTGTAACGCTCTCTATTTCATTGCCATCGATTCCTGTCATTCCTGCATTGCCGGAGCTTCCTGATCTTCCAGAGCTGCCAAGCCTTCCTGAAGTGAAGTTGCCTGATCTCCCTCCTCCGCCAAAGATCCCGAATATATTCTGATCGATTTCTGCCGCCTTGCAATTGGTTAAATTGGTTGCCAAGGTATTATGCCTATACCGAAAGATAGGGCAATTGCTTCCTCCGGAATGGAGAGCGTGAGATGCCATCGCGTGGATGACAGAAAGAAATTGAGTATTGCCTATGGATAAGCTGATGATAGATGTTCCTCAATTTTCAATCCCATTTGTGGATGCCATAAAAGTAACATCTTATGTAAACCTTGAATTCGATGTCGATTTCATTGTCGAGATGGCGAAATCAACGCTTGAGCCTTTCAACAGATTTGCCAATGACATGTCTAATCTTTGATGAGGAATCAAGTTGCCGGATTTGGATTTGCGTCCTTTGGCTCCGGATGATATCAATATGGATATCAATGTATCAGGCGGTCCTCAGGGATATAACGACAAGACAGAACAAAAGAATATAGCATATATTGCAACTCTGGCTTGACTTACAATCTGATGAATAGCTCAGATAGTCAAATGAATCGAAAATTGAAAGGAAGAGCTTGAGCTTGTTGAAATAAAGGAAATGCTAAGAGAGGGCACTTCAAAATTAGCGACTTCAAATGATCCGAAGGAGAAATTGATCTATAATACAATAAATAGGGCTATTGATTTTGATGCTTCTGAAAATAATCCTTTTATCAAGAATCTTGAGGATAAGAATAATGAGAAATATTCGATCCTTAAGAATATCCTAAAAGAAGAAATCAAGAAAAATACAATATTAAGCAATGAATTCAAATTAATAGAGGATTGAAAGAAATCTATAAAGGATTTTTCTCCTCTGCAAAAAATGAAGAACGATGCGATCAAGGTTTCGGCTATAAATGCCAAAGACAACAATCTAATGAGTTCTCTTGAAAAAAATCAATCAAGAATAACCGGCTCCCTTGAAAAACTATCCTCTGGGAAATGAACTGAGGCAGAAGACATCAAATCATCATGAGATGAAATAATGAGCAAGGTCAAAGACTGATTGGAGACATTCAAGAAAGAATTGAAAGAATGAATCCCCGTAGAAGTCTCCACAAGTTCAGTGCCGTTGAGTTATGCAAGCGCAGAATCTTCGTCGTCTTCAAAATGATTGGATTACAGCTATGATTATAAATGAGTATATGTGATAAATAGTGCTTGAAAACAGACTCGCCTTTTTGATTATCTTGATGAGGTAGACAAGGACTCAAATGTCATAGAGCTTGATTATGACAAAGATTCCGATCAAGATGTTGTCTATAAGATGTGAAATTCACTATATCTCAAGACAAACCTTTCTAAAAATCCTGCAAGTTCGAATCACATATCTTGAGTTGAATCAAAAAAAGATATTTCAGATATAAACGGATTCCTATGAATTCAAAGCAAATCTACAGATGTTCCATTGGCGCCTAATTTCTTCCAAGAGCTTGTGGCATCTTCAAATAACATAAATTTCAATTTCATCCCTTCAAACAAAGCGAAGGACAATTCATTCAGGCTTGAATATTATGATCAGATCAATCGTTTTGATGTGACTGACAATCAGAAACAATTCAATAAGAGCATCTATCCGTATTCAAGGATGAATCTTGTAGATCTTGTGACGAATATGAGAGACGAGAATATATTGTCTACGAAACCATGACTTATAATAAAATCAAATTTTGCAACAATTGACGTATGAGTCTGAACTGCGATTGTCAAAATGCCCGATTACAAAGTTATGTGAGCCTGAGAATCAATAATAATCCAGCAATGAAAAACAATCTATGCCGGAGAGAGCGGTTTGACTATCAAGTATAAGCTAGATTGAGACGATAATTATAAGATTGTAAGCCTTGATAGAAGGACGAATCTGGAATTTCTTGATAAGGCGAGCATCACGGTAATGAGCGGGAATATGATACTTATGTATTCTTCTATCACAGAATTCAAATGAAACATAAGCGAATTAAGATGATTCCCGGTCCAGCCAAAGATGAATATAGAATTTGCCAACAATAATTGATATGCGAATATCTCATATGCTTGATGATGATTGCTTACGATAGATAACGGCTCTGTTTACGAGATGTACTGATTGGGAGAGAAAAATGACAGATACAGCGTTAACTTAAGCAGAGAAAACAGCTTTTACTATGCTAAGCTTTATGAATTTTCAAAAGGAAAGAAATCGAATATTACATCGCTATCCTTGATGGCTCCTCAATTTGAGGCTGATCAAGAACCGCCTCTTATATGATTTGAAGATGGAATCAAGATACCTGTCTATAAAAAGCAGATAAAGAACTTGAAGCAATACATAGACGATGTGTCTTGAATTTCTGAAATTTATATTGATTTCGATCCGACTGCAGACTCAAGCTGAGATGGAATCGTGGACAATGACAAAGATAGCTTAAATCCAAACAATTCATACAATGTCCATAAATGAAATACATGGTTTGATGTGGAGTTCTGAGCATTCGATAAGCTTTTCAAGAAAAAGATTCTCATTTCAGTCAAAGATAACAATGAAAACATTGCCACATCTCTTATTGATTTAGAAGTTTATTCTCCTGTTCCTCAGATTTCAGACGCTGAATTAGGCAAAGTCACATGAAGCATCGACGAAAGCATTTCAGATGAGCCGATAGATATAATGAGATACAGGGATTGAGTGCTAGAAAAAATCCGTACGACAAGCCAAGACAAGACTCAAGATAATTGAAATTTCAATATATCATGACTAGCTTCAGCAAGTTGAGCGGTGATAAAATCATGAGATAATGTGATTGCCAATATTGACGAAGAGACATGAAAAATAGACATCAAGGACAATAAGTATTCCGTAAGCGTTCTAGGCGCAGATAAGGATAACAAGACAAGAATGCAGATATATTCGATAGACAAATGAAACATTATCTATGAACAGAGCTTCAGCCTGCCGGCAAATGAAAATATACAATGAGTGCCAGCTTTCGAAAATCTGAACAGATGAATATATTTCAAGGCCGACAATCCTTCTTATTCGCTTTTGAAGAATGCAATAGACGCGCCCACATTGCCTAATTGAGCATTCATCAAAAATGCAGAAACGAATAAGGCAATATTATGAATAGGGAAAGACTGAAACATATACATTATGGACGGCTCATACAAGCTTGTCTACTCTGCAAAATGAAACCATATATTGTTAAATATCATAACTTGAGACGGTAATCAAATCGGTTCCCTATATTTCAAAATCAACTCAGTTTATATAATCAAATAGATATGAATATTTTCATAGACACTATATCTCCGCTCTGAAAAATTATACTATATGCAGACGGGAAAATAATAAAAGAAAAGGACTTGAAGATACTTTGAAGCGAATATTCATTGTTTCTGGATGAACTTATGGCTTTCTTGGACGAGAATGAAGTTTCATTGAAAGATCTCGACAGGCTTGTCGTTGTCAACTGACCGGGATGATTTACCGGAACAAGGATAATGGCACTGATAGCCAATACTATAAAATTCGTACATGACATACCGCTGGGTTCAATCGATTATTTCAGGCTGCTTGAGCTGTCAGGATTGGGCTATCCCATGATAATAAAGGCAAACAGGACAGAGTATCTTCTGAAATCCAAACCTTTATCCGATCCTGTCATTGTGCCAAAAGCAGAGATAGTACCCCGAGAATACAGTTGAATTTGAGATGAACTTGATTTTGAAAATCAGAAAGTCTCAATAAAATGAATATGAGATTATGAAAAATTGATAGAGAATCTTGAATCAGACTGAAATCTAGAAAAGATAGAGCCTTATTATATCAAAAAGCCTAATATAACTTAGTCATTTAACAAAAAAACATTATGGCACTTACACCGGCAGACATGAGAGTCAAAAACCTTCAACCCTGAGAAGAGGTGAAGCTGGTTTTGCAGAGGCATTGGATCGCACTTGTATACATATTATGATATTTCCTTTTCCTGGTAGTATCACTTGTTCTCATGATATATTACTGAAACAGAATTCCTCTGATATGAGATTATATAAACGTAGTCTTGGTAATATACACATGCATCTTCATACTTTTCATGTATGTCAATTGGATGAGATATGAGCTGGATCTTTACGTTGTCACGACAAAAAGGATAATTGGCCTTGAGGAGATAGCTTTTCTTAATCGTCATGTCTCAGAATGTTCTCTTGATAAGGTTCAGGAGGTCAATGCCAAGACTACAGGCTTGCTTTCGAATCTTCTTAATTATTGAGAAGTTACTATCCATACCGCTTCAGAATCATCAGATTTCAATATGCCTCTTATGCCAGAAGCTTTTGAGAATGCAAGGAAGATATCAAATCTGATCAACGATTATAAGCTGAAGGTATAATTCTTTAATTTATGAAATAAAATAAATTTGATTATCGCATAAAGATAGTATAATTAGTAGTCATCATTTATAAATAATCAGTAATCAGAAAAATATGTACGATTTAGCCATAATATGAGCAGGAAGCGCTTGATTGCCCGCATGACTATATGCTTCAAGGTATAAGATAAAGAATATAATCATCTGAGAGCTCATAGGCTGAGCGCTTACTCAGTCGCATTTGGTTGAAAATTATCCTTGAATAAAGCATATTTCATGAAAAGACCTGATGAGGGATTTTGAGGAACATGCAAAAGAATCTGGTTCTGAGATACTTAATGAAAAAGTGGTTGAAATAAGCAAATCAGACTGAGGTTTCATGATGAAAACAAACTCTTGAAGCGAAATAGAATCGAAATATGTCCTTATAGCAGTTTGAAATAAATATAAGCATCTCGGGCTTGCCGAGGAAAAGGATTTCATATGAAGAGGAGTCTCATATTGCGCTACTTGTGATTGAATGTTTTTCAGATGAAGGGATGTCGCAGTCGTGGGCTGATGAAACACTGCTTTCACTGAAGCACTTTTCTTGGCCGAAATATGCACAAATGTCCATATTATACATAGAAGAAAAGAATTCAGAGCGGAAAATGCATTAATTGAACAGGCAAAAAAGCATCATAATATACATTTCCATACCAATGCCCATGTCGAACGGATTGGATGATGATTATACGTCGAGCAGATAAAGCTTAGCACATGAGAGGATGTTAAAGTCGATGGGGTATTTGTCGCAATCTGAAATGAGCCTGATACAAGCATATTCGATTCGCTTGACATCGAGCTTGATGATGAAGGTTACATAGTTGTCGATCAAAGGCAAAAAACATCCGTAGACTCGCTGTATGCTGCATGAGACATAACCACAAATTCAAACAAATTCAAACAAACCCTAGTCTCGGCAGCGGAATGATCCCTAGCTGCCGCAAGCATCCATGAGGATCTTTTAAAGAATTCCTAATAAAGATGAAGAATATAAAAGCTCTTCACAATCTATTTCCTTAACCAATCTTTTTATGCCAAAGATACTCATAATAGAAGATGACCAGTGAATACTGCAATCACTCGAGCTATATTTTTCTCAAAGCTGATTCGAGGTTATACTATGCGATAACGGTACTGACGCTATGGACAGATTCAGAGAGGTTCTCCCTGATCTTATAGTCCTTGATATCAATCTTCCAGGAAAGGACTGAATAACGATAGCCTGAGAAATAAGAGAAATCGATAATACTCCGATAATCATACTTTCTGCACGTTGAAGAGAGGAGGATAAGATAATGGCCCTTGATCTGGGCGCAGATGATTATGTAAGCAAGCCTTTCTCACCGAGGGAGCTATTAGCCCGCATAAAATCCGTACTCAAAAGAGTCGGAATCCTTACGAATTGAACAGACGGCAAAGTGCTTGTTTTCAATACGATAGAACTCGATCTCAAGCATTTTGAGCTTAGGGTTTCGGGATTATGAATCAAAGCGACAAAGACGGAATTCCTTCTTCTCAAATATATGATAGAACACAAAGATGAGGTCATTTTGCGAGAAAAGCTGATGAAAGAGATAATGTGATATGACAACTACCTCTACGACCGCACCATAGACACCCACGTCAAGAATCTCCGCAAAAAGCTCTGAGAAGCCATGAGCATCGACACCATAAGGGGTGTTGGGTATAAGGTGAGTTAGGAAGAATAGAAAGTTGAAAATAGAAAATAGAAAATATTGAGGAACTTGCTATCGTCATCCTGAACTTGTTTCAGGATCCTTTGGACTACAACTGAAACAATCATGTTAAAATTTAAACCTCGTCATCCTGAACTTGTTTCAGGATCCAAAATATAGATGGATAACTTGTAAATAAAAAAATCGAATGCAGCACAAAAGATGATTTGTATATATAATGACCAACCAGAAATATTGAACATTGTATATCTGAGTTACTTCCGATTTGATAAAACGTATATGGGAGCATAAAAATAAATTTGTAGATTGATTTACAAAAACTTATGATTTAGAAAGATTGGTATATTATGAAGTTTTTGAAAATATTGTATTTGCAATAGAAAGAGAAAAGAAACTGAAGAATTGGCATAGACAATGGAAGCTAAATGCCATAGATAAATTTAATCCTGATTGGATTGATTTATATGATAAATTATAACAAAAATAAAAATTAATTTACTTCGAATCTATATGGATGCTGAAATAAATTCAGCATGACGAGACCAAGGTTGACTAACATTGATATAAAGAATAGTATCATTGGAAGGGAACCTAACTCAAATCAAGAACTAAACTAACAACACTACTAAAATGAAATTCTCGTATAAATTCCTGATAGCGACATTGCTGATATTGTCTGTAATGATATTCGCAAACGTACTTGCACTCAAGCATTATGGGGGCATGTATTTCAGCGAGTATCTGGTGGATTTCAAGAAACAGATGGCTGAAATCGACTCATCCTTTCTGGACAGCATCTTGCAGAATAAGAAATTGGATCCTCAGATACTGCAGGAATACGCTGACATACAGAAGGATCTATGAAAGATAAGCACTTCGCTTGAGAGATTCTCAGAAAATCCATACATCTCCAATTCTTCACTGATTGATTCCTTGCAGAAAAGCTGATTGCCTTCATCCACTATCGAACAAGTAATCGGTACAAATGCGCTACAATCATTCTTTGGGAACATAACAAATTTCGTGTCACTTGATTCTTCCAAACCTGAATGAAAGTTCATAGTGAGGACATTGGTCTCCATGGCTTACTTCAATCTTGTGCTCATCGGCTCCATTCTGCTATTGTCTTATCTGTGGGTGGTGTATACTTTCCGCCCCGTAAGATCGATAGTGGATAATCTGTCCAACATAGTCTACAAAAAAGAATACAAAAACATCGTTTATTATAAGAAAGATGAGTTCTTTCCTCTGATGGAGGCCATAAACAATCTCAATAAAAGCTTGAGCCTTCAGGAGAAAATACGTTCAGACTTCCTGTCCGATCTGTCACATGAAATCAAGACGCCAATAACAGCAGTAAAATGTTATCTTGAGGGGATTGAAGACGGTATAATCGAGACCACTCCGAAGAATATGAAGATGCTCTATGGCGAAATAGAAAGGCTTATCAAGATCACTAATTCCATAATGGAATATGAGAAGGAAGAAAGCAGGAATTTCTGAGACATCTTCGTAGAAAAGATAGATTTCTGTGAACTTGTCGAGTTTGTCTCAGATGAGTATACTACGCTTCTGGCCAGAAATGAGCAAAAGATAATCTCATACGTGCCATGACAATATTCCATAAGTGTCGACAAAGACAAATTAACCCAATTGCTGCATAATGTCTTTTCCAATTTCAATAAATACGCAGGGAAATCGACCATACTCACTGTAAAGGCTTACAATAAAGCAAATAAGCACATTATAACATTCACTGATAACTGAAAATGAGTCGGAAAGGAGGAATTGCCATTCATCAAAGAAAAATTCTATAAGGTCGAGAAATCCCGCAACAAGAATAAAGACTCATGAATCGGAATTTGATTGTCTGTCATAGAGAAGATAGTCACGCTTCATGGAGGGGAATTCCATATAGATTCCGAGCCCAAGAAAGGATTCACTATCACCATTGAATTGCCAAGATAAAATTATCTGAAAAAGCCGGCACCCGGGTACAAGACGGGTGTCGGCTTTTTTGTTTTGCCACTAAGC
>AMFJ01001024.1_pt1 | contig 17951 bp, 16 predicted proteins | sample 427208 | NCBI WGS metagenome assembly AMFJ01 (sample SAMN02954298, study PRJNA114691) | groundwater metagenome | biome: aquatic; feature: subsurface aquifer; material: sediment; isolation source: subsurface aquifer sediment | place: USA: Rifle, CO | collected 2008-08
GTGATGATGATAATAAGTCGGGAATCGACGCTATCAACACACCTGAGCAAATGGCTGCTTATAAAGCTAAGTTGCGCGAAACAATGCGCAGCTAAGAAGTAGCTACATAATTTATCTAAGTTTAAAAAAATGCCCGATATTACAACAAGAACGCAGGTAACAGCAGAAAACCAGTCATTTTATGACAAGAATCTATTGTTCCGCGCAGTGCCCCAATTGGTGCACACAAAGTTTGCACAAATCCGTGACCTGCCAAGAAATGCAGGAACAAGCACGATTAAATTCCGAAGATATAGCAATCTTGCACCTGCTAAGACTCCTCTTACAGAAGGAATTACTCCAGCTGGTAAACAACTTGCTATCACTGACGTAACAGCAACAGTCGCTCAATATGGTGACTATGTGACTATTACCGATGTTTTGGATTATGAAAGTGTTGATCCAATATTGATGGAAACTGGAGAAATCCTTGGAGATCAATATGCAGACACAATTGATCAGCTAACTTGCGACATTTTGAACGCTGGTTCAGTGTTGGCTCGCGCTGCTGCTCGCGCATCTCGCATCACAATTGCCGCTGGTGACGTAATCACTGCAACCTTAGTAGACACAGGTATTTTGACATTGAAAAATAACAAATGCCGCATGATCACTTCAATGGTTGATGCTTCAACTGGAGTGAACACAAGCCCAATCGGTGCGTCTTATGTTGCTATAAATCACACAAACCTTTCTCCTGCTATCAAGGCCTTTACTGGTTTTGTAAAAGTTGAAAACTATGCCAACAAGAAAGACGTTATGGAAGGTGAATACGGATATTACAACAATACTCGTTTCATTGAAACCACTAACGGAAAGATCTTCGCTGGTCTAGGTGCAGCTGGAATTGACGTTTATTCATTGATTATCTTTGGTCAGCACGCTTACGGTACAACTCGTGTGTCCGGTGAAGCTGTTAAAAATATCATCAAACCTTTAGGTTCTGCTGGTACTGCTGATGCTTTGGATCAGAGAGCTACTTCCGGTTGGAAAGCTACTTTCGTTGCAAAAATCTTGAACGATGCTTTCATCTACCGAATCGAGTGCGCTTTGGTTTAATCGAAAATTAGTTCTTTAGAAATCGCCTAGCTGGATAATCGTCCGCTAAAGCCCCCATTAATTCAAGTAAATATCATCAAATATGTCTGAAAAAACATTATCACCGCAACAAAAGGCTGCTGAAACTCGCAAGAAAAAAGCTGCTGAGAAAGTTGCTCAGGCTGAACAAGCCGTCAAAGATCCTCTTCTAGCAGGAGAAATTGAACAAGATGAGCTCGAAACTGAGGACGAAGAAATCGAATCAGAGGAATCTGAATCCGACGAAAACGTAACAGTCGAGGAAAAAAACATTCCTATGTTCGATCCTACTAAAAAGGACAAAGCTGCTGTTAAAGCAGAAAAAGAGAAGTTAAGTGAAGTTGAGCAGCATAAAGCTGATCTTGAACGCTTTAAAAAGGAAATTGAGAAGGGTCCAAAAACTATGTTTATGATCCCTCTTGATCAAGGTGAAAAAGCTGGAGCAGTTCAAGTTGTTTCATTAAATGGAGTATCTTTCACAATCAAAAAAGGCGCTATGGTAACAATTCCTGTTGCTATCGCAGAAGTATTGGCTGAAAAATATGAAGTTGAAATGACAGCCGGAAAAGAAATGCTTGCTGATCGCAATGACAGCACTTCCGAAGCTTTAAGTTAATCTCAAGTCAAAATTGAATAAGCGAAATCGCCTTTCGCCTTTAATTTCAGTAGAAATCGCAATTGACTTTATAAAAAAATATGACACCAGCAGAATTAAATAAGTTGATAAATATATATTGTTTCGGAAGCGCTGCCGCTAGTGGCGACGTTGAATTTCCATTGGCTGACAAGTTGATACTTATCAATGCTTTTAAGGATGTTTTTGCAGCTAAGATTGCTAAGCGTAATGAAGATTACTTCGGTATGGTCTTCACTGATGATCTTGTTGCTGGACAAAGAACATACCCACTGCCGGATGACATTTTAAACAGCAAAGGATTTGAGGCCAAATTGGACGGTGTAAATTTCCAATGGCTCCGTGAATTTGATCTCAATAGTATGAAGAAGCCTACATCAGAGGCTGATATCATTGCTAATTTTTCAGGCTATGCTCCTATGATCGATATTTTCGATCGTGCAATTACGATTTATTCAGGAACTGCTATTGCTGATGTAGCTGGCGGTTTGAAATATTGGGGCATTATATATCCTGCCAACATTACTGATTTGACCTCTGCGGTAGATATGTCTATAAATCCAACGCCAACGGCTCACGGCTTTCCTAGACAATTTCATGAACTCTTGGCACGACGTGTGGCAATTGCATGGAAGACTGGACAGGATAGACCTAAAACACTCAATGAAAAAGAATTAGTTTTTAATAGCGATTTTGAATCTGCATTAAATGATATTACTGGTGGAAATTTGGATAGATCTCATACATCAACCATGTCTAGCAATACTGGAGAAAATTATTAATCAATTTTTAATTTAAAAAATATGCCAATAGTAGCAGCAGACATTAAAGTTTACCTTTCAGGAGGAGGTACCAACGCAGATCCAAACGCTGCGCTTGGAGGCGTGGTTTCATCCGTTCAGCTCGTGGATAACACACTGCATAATTTATTTGACAAAGTGACCGGAGCAGAAGCTGCTGCTGGTGATATTGAATACAGATGTGTATTTATTCGCAACACCCATGCAACTTTAACATTGGAGGGCGCTAAAGTTTTTATAAATTCCAATACCACAAGTGGTGATACCTCAGTTGAAATTGCAGTTTCTGATGAAGCTGGATTTGTTGGCACAGTTGAAACTATTGCCAATGAGAATACAGCGCCAGTTGGACCAGTTTTCACAACAGCTAATAGTATGGCTAATGGAATTTCATTAGGTGATTTGACTCCGGGAAGTTGTAAAGCAATTTGGATTAAATGGATCGTCAGTGCAGCAGCGGTGGCCGTTTTAGACTCGGTTACTCTTGAAGTATTTGGCGATACTAACCCTTAAGATGATTGGAAATTACTCAATTGGATCAGCGCCTATTGGATCTAATGGATCGAGCAAGCTGCGCGTCATTCTTGAGTTTATCCTGAAACGCACAGTGCTTAATACTGTTACGAGCTCAAGAATTTTGAAGCGTAATGTGCAAAACATTGTAAGTAGGACACGAATTTTGAAAAGAAATGTGCAAAATACTGTTTCTAGAACGGGAATATTGAAAAGAAATGTCCAAAATACAATATCTCAGACCGCAATATTGATTCGCAATGTACAAAACACAATCAATAAAACAGCTATCATCAAGAGGAATGTTCAAAATACAGTAAAAAAAACACAAACATTAAAGCGAGAAATTAAAACAATCGCAATCAAGACGCTCATATTAATCAGAAAGGTTAAAAATTGGATTCCAGCGCATAGAATATCAGCCAACTGGACAAAGTCATCGAGGCCAAGTTCAAATATGACTAGGCAGGAAAGACCAATAAGTAGTTGGAATAAAACACCAAGACCATAAAATTATGTATAAAAAGAAAAATTTTGCAAAATCTGCTTCATATGAACAACTTGTTGCCGGAGAAGTTTCTTTGCTGATAACTCCTGGCGATGGTGTGAAGTTTCCCGATATTGGCGCGGATAATGTTTTTATGGCTGTTTTGTGGGGTGAGCAATATGGAAGCCCTGAGCAAGATCCAAATCGTGAAATTGTCAAAGCATATCAAAGCGATACTGACACATTTTTTCTAGTGCGTGCGCAAGAAGGCACAAGTGCTAGACAATGGGAAATTGGCGATCACTTCATGCTGACGGCCACTGCTGGTGTCTTTGAGGAATTGGACAATGCCACTATTGGTTACGTGGCGGAAGAAGCTCCGGCCGAAACTCCCAATGGTGCAATTACAAATTTTTCTACATCAGTGCCATTTTCCACTGGAACTCTGAATGTTTATCGAAATGGTGTGAGAATGAAAGCTGGCGGAAATGATTACACAGTTGATGCTGATAATAATGGTTACACTTTTGTTACGGCTCCTGCGACTGGTGATGTTATTTTGCATAGTTTCTTGAAAAGTTCCAACGTGATGATCCAGGGTTCAAATTCAATGGTTATGGGTGAAACTCCTACTGGCCTTGTTAATGGTTCAAATGTTACTTATGTGCTTGCTGGAACTCCGACAGGCAACATTGTGTTGATTTTAAATGGTCAAGTTTTGACTTTGACAGAGGATTACACAATTTCAGGAAATACAATCACGATGCTTACGGCGCCAATTACTGGCGATATTATCAGGACTATTTATCTTTCTGTTGGTGTTGCTACTGGCAACGCTGATACTTTAGATGGGCAGCACGGAAGTTATTATTTGCCAGCAGACGGTGCTAACACAACTGAAAAAGTATTAAATACTCAATGCAAATGTCGCGCTTATCTTGGGACAAACCAACTTAATTTAACAGACTCAGCTTATGTGAAAGTTAATCTTGACACTGAAAGTTACGATATAGGTTCAGATTTTGACACCACTAATAAAAGATTTGTAGCTCCTGTTAGCGGATATTATCAAGTTAACGCAGGTATTTATTTTAATGGTGTCACAGCAGATAAGCGTGTACAAACCCATATTTATGTCAATGGTGCTAGTTATGTTAATGGTATGGCAACTAATGGTTCTTCAGCTGGAATAAATTGCAATGTTTCAGATGTTGTTTATTGTGCAGCAGGGCAATACATAGAGCTTTATGCAAGAAGTATCTCAGGAGATAATATAACTGACTTGGAAGCTGGCGTATGGACTTATATGTCGATTCATCTGTTAAGCGTTTAATTTAAAAAACTATGACTACAAAATTACGAAAAGAACAAATTCAAAATCCTTATAAGGCTAGAGCTTATAGGAATACGACAAATCAATCTATTGCAACGTCCACTGATACAAAAGTGCAATTTAATGCAGAAAGTTATGACACAAATAGCAATTTTGACAGCAGTACGAATTACAGATATACCGTTCCAGTGACAGGTTATTATCAAATAAATTGCATAATTTCATTCGCAACAAATGGAACAGGATTAAGGCGTGTTGATATTAAAAAAAATGGAACTTCTCCTTCAATAATGGCTGCTGTCGATAATGCTAACGCTGCATCGTTTAAGAGTGTTTCTGTTGGCGGATGCGTATTTTTGACAGCAGGCGATTATATAGAAACTATAGCTAGACAGGAAAGCGGGGGTAATCTTGATATTATTGCTGCAGAATATATATCATTTTTAGATATTCATCTTTTAAGTATATAAAACTATGGTACAAACAAAAATACCTTTATCTCAAGTAGCAGAAGAAGCGTGGGAAAGTTATGTTCCTGATACTCCTTATTTGTCTGGAGGAACTCTTAATTATGCCAAATATAAAAAGATTGGAAAAACTGTTCATTACAGAATTAAATATACTTTGAGCGGCGCTAACATATCCGGACCAGCATCTTTCAGCTTACCAGTAGCTGCTCATGCCGACTACGCACAGTCTGATTATGAGCCGATAGGAACCGTTATTTTAAGAGATACAGGGGTGAATGGTGTTACAGCACACGCTATGTGGGCTACTGGACAATACATTGCAATAAGAATAATGAAAGCTGATAGCACTTATGTAACCAATGTAACTAACGTATCTTCAGCAGTTCCTTTCACATGGGGAAGCGGAGATCAAATTTATATTCAAGGAACTTACGAAGCAGCATAATAAAATAAAAATAAATTCTTAATCGCTAAGGAAATGTCGCACGATCAAACAAAGTTGGATAAATATGTTTCAAGGGAAGTTCGCATCATCGCCATGGTGCTAGTTGTTTCAGGATCAGTTTATAACATGGTGTTGGTGCCATTGCAGAAGATAAGCAATGAAGTTGAATATATAAAAGGAAATCATTTGAAACATATTGAAGACGACATTTCTGAAATACGCCAAGCTGAGAAAGATGAACAGACTCGAAACGCTGATCGCGATAAAAAATTAGAACGCATAATTACCATGCTGGAACAGCATGAAAAAGAAAGCAACAAATAATATGCCACAAACAACCAAGCCAGTAAAAATACAAATTTCTAATCAAGTTTTAGGCGGAATAGCTGATAGTGAATATTTGGGAATTAATAATTCAGTGGCCGCAATGGTTGGGTTTAATATTCACGGAAAGCCTGGATTAATGCTAGTTAACCAAGCTAGTACCAAGATAAGTGGAAATCTTGTGGATAGTTTTATTAAATACACTGTGCCATGTTCCAACGGTGAAACTTATGGATTTTCTGCTGATAATGGTAAGGTGTGGCGCATTAAAGATGATGGTACGGTAGAGCCTTGCTATGAAACGGTTGCCAACGTCGGTGAATCAAAATGTACTGGAGCTGATGAATATAACGGGTATATTCTTTGGTATACAGAGAAAAAAATTCATCGCATCTCAATTGCTGATGCGCTTGTTACAATGTGGGTTCCGGGAGCAGGTTTAAACTGGAAAGAATTTAATAATGGCGACAAACTTTATCATCCTAGTGAAGAAGTGAATCTCGTGCTTTACATTGCTGATAAAAACGGCATGACACAACTGGACGGAGAAACTTTCACTCAAGGTGATGTTGTGATGAATCCAGCACCAGCTGAACACAGAATTTGCTCATTAATCAAATATATTACATCGCTTTGTTATGGTACTTTTGTATCTTCCAATGTTGTAAAATCTTTGTTTGTTAATTGGAATACATGGTCGCTAACACCATATTTTATAGATGACATGCCTGAAGTTGGTGTAAACAGTCAACTTAAAACTGACAACAGTGTGATTGTGTCTGCTGGAAAGAAAGGAAATTTTTATGCTTATAATGGCCAACAATTAGAGCAATATAAGCGTATTCCTGGTGATTGGACTGGAACTAAGGAAGCGATTGTACATCCTGACGCTAATATTAATCACAATGGTCTTCCATTGTTTGGACTTTCCAATGTTTCAGGAAATCCAGCACCACAGGGAGTGTATTCATTAGGTTCGTATTCAAGAGAATATCCAAAGGTTTTAAATCTTGAATATAAAATCTCTACTGGTAATTTGCAAAATGTAGAGATTGGATCAATTGCGCTTTCCGGATCAAACATTTATATCTCTTGGAAAGATTCAAATGGTGAAACTCCCATATACGGAATTGATAAAATAGATCCAGCAGCCAAGACTAGTGGCGCATATTTTGACACACGTGTAATAATGACAAGCAGAGGAGATAAAAAGGCTACTGAGATTGAAATTTTTTATCGCACATTAAATGGTGTGCCTGCTGCTAACGCTATAACTTTGCAAGCACGAGTTAATCATGGAGCATTGGTTGATGGAGTATTTACTGAGGAAGCATGGACTGATGTTGAGTTAGTGCATGATGCCGAGAGAAAACGCTATACAGCTAATGTATATGGGTGTACAATTGAATATAGAGTTATAGTTGCTGCAGAAGGAAACAATGCACCAGAGTTGGAAATTTGTGAAATTACTTATTGATAAAAATATGAAAAGAGTAATGACAGAGGAACATAAAAGAAAGATTAGTTTAGCTAAGATGGGTAAAAAAAGACCCAAAGAAATGGTGGAAAGAGTCGCAGCAAAATTGAGAGGGAAAAAGCGCACAGAAGAAGTTAAGAAAAAATTGAGTGAAATTCATAAGAAAATAGGCTCTGGGAAATGGATGATAGGAAGGAAAATGACAGAAGAAAATAAGGCAAAAATAAGAGAGGCGAATTTAGGTCGCAAATGTTCCAATGAAACAAAGAAAAAGATAGGAGAAAAAAACAAGATAGCGCACATTGGAAAAAAACGTACAAAGGAGCATATAAAAAATTTAAGTGAATCTCATAAGGGAGCTAAGGCTTATAACTTTAATCCAACATCACCAGCAAAAAAACTTATTAGAAAAAGCTATAAATTTAGAAAATGGTGCAGTGATATTTTCAGGAGAGATAATAATCAATGTGTACTTTGCAATAACAAAAGCATTCAATTGGAAGTTGATCACTATCCTGTATATTTTTCAACAATTATTGATGATTTAGCCAGAAAGCAGGGATTAGATAATCTTTTTGAGAAAGCAATGAATCATGAATTATTATGGGATATGAATAATGGAAGAACTCTTTGCCGGGAGTGTCATCAAAAAACTGAAAATTATCCTAAAAATTTTATTAAGAATTTGAACTTTGTGAGATAACGTACTAAAATAGAAATATATACAATTACATAGCTTGACTTGAAACCCAAGAGAGCATTAGCCATTACGGCTTTTGCTCTCTTTTTTTATAAATATGCAACCATTTACAAATGTTGATTATCTTCCATTGCCTGCCCCCGGACAAGTTTCGTCTTATGCTTCTCAGCTGAGCGGAAATTTTCAAGCTATACAAATTGGCGCTGGTGCAAAGTCGTATAAGGCTGATAGGACAGGAATATGGATGGGAGCTAATACTTTTGCAGAGGCGCCCTTCTCAGTAGACATGCAGGGCAATATTTGGGCTAATTCGATTGTTATTGCAGGACTGAGCGGATCAGTTATAGCTTCATCAATCGATGCTAACGGAAATTTTGTAAAACAATTAATTTCCTCAAGTCTTGATACTCAAAGTAAACTGATTCTTGGTGAATTTACTTTTTCAGGATCAGGAGCGCTTGCAATTAAGACTGATGCTTCTAATGGCTTATGGATTTCTCCGACAGGAATTTTAGCCAAAAAAGCAGGGGCAACGACCTTCGCCATTGATTCAGCTGGTAATGCTACTTTTTCAGGCACTATCAGTGCAGCAACAATGAATGGAGGATCTATAAATGGAGGAACAATAACAGGTGCTTATATCCAAACAGCAGCAACAGGTGCAAGAGTTATCTTATCAGGAACGCAAATATTGTTTTATGTGGATGGAGATTATAAAGGAAGCATAGCGCCTGATACTGCTAACAGTATGCTTTATAGTAGCGCCTCAAATCATTTGTTTTTCGGTGCTGGTGGTGCTGGCTTGGCTACACTTAATACGGACGGTTTGACCATGCACGGAGGTCGAAGCTTATATTTACAAGGAGGACAAAAAATAAAATTTTCAGATGGTCCTGAAATTGTAGATGTTGGATATGCTTTGCAATTTAACACTGATTTGATACCAAGTTCAGATGAGGGTCGCAATTGTGGAACTGCAGCAAGGAAATGGAACGAGGTTCGAGCTGATAAATTTTGGCAAAGTTCAAACACGAATGGATCACGACAGGTGCATGATTTTGCCTATATAGAAATGGGATTACTAGATCCTGCTTTTTTAAAAAAGATTCAGAAAAAAAATAAAGGTATGCAAATGGCAAATGGTTACATGGAAGGTTTAGTATTGCCATTTAAAAAGGGTACTGTGTTGAAATGGGGAAACAAGGGTTTAATGGCTAGCATCCAAAAAAGTGATTTTGCTGTGGCCATTGCAGATGAGCACGGTTTACCTATCGTTTTAGGAGCTGAACCGGTGCGCGTAATTGGTAGGGCAAAAATTGGTGATGCAATTGTGCCTTCTGATGTAAAGGGGTTGGCTTGTGCAATTGGCATTGGTGAAGTAATGCCAGGACAGAGTGTAATTGGACGCTGTCTAGTCAATAAGACTTCCAGCAGAGAATCCTTAACAATGGTAATGATTAAATTTTAGAAATATGAAAAAAGTATCAGAAAAAATTATTAAAAAATCAAATGGAAAATTTATCCGTCGCATGATTCAAGAAGAGGATGTCGATCTAACTCTAGAAGAAATCGAGCGCATGGAAAGAAACGCTGATCGACAAATAGAACTTTCGCGTCAAATTATAGAAGAAATGGAAGAAAAAAAGGAGCATTGCAAAGAATTGAGATTATTAATTTAATTTTTATAAAAAAATGGAAGACAAAAAACAAATAGAAAGATTATCCAAAAAAGTTAATGACTATCTCAAGGATAATGCTGCTTTGTTGAAAAAACATAAACTAGCTAGTCGCGTTGTTATTTATTTCCCCGAAGGTAAAAAGCCATCTTTAATTTCTAAGTTAGCAATTTGGATTCTTGGCAAATCTGGTGCCGGATTTGATACAGAGTTCACTATAACAAAATAAAAAATATGGCAGATTCATTTGAGTATAAGGGTAAAACCTACTCCAACAACAATAAAAAAACAGGAATGTCCGATCGTGAGTATTGGTCATCCATTACGGGTTATGATAAAAGTAAATATCCGGGATCTTCTTCATCTTCAAAGGTAAAGAATCTTGATGATGCAAAGGATTTTATTAATTCAAAACAATCATCTGATGTGGCGAGTAAGACGGTTTCAAATGAGCCTGCTATAAGAGCTTCTGTTGATAACTATGGAAATATTGCTGCCGGAATTACTGGTGTTGATCCTTCAACAATTAAGGCTCCTGATGCTCCTAATTTTGCTGATACTTTTTCTGATTTAAGAGCTGGTGCAGGTGTTAGCGAACTAGAGGATGAAATGAACACGCTCAATGCGCAAGCAGAAGAAATTGCAGCTGGTTTCAGAACAACAAAGGCTAATGAAGAGGGTAAATATGTTATGACCAATGTGGCCGAAGGTCGCGTCAGTCAAGAAGAACGTGCAGCTAATGAACGCCTTGACGCTGTTAATCGTAGAATAAACACTATTACAAATCAGTTAAACACTGCTTATAAGGTGATTGATATGACTATGACCTATAAAGGCATGGATTATAACGCAGCTGTTGCTACTTATAATACTCAATTTTCTAACCATATTCAGGCGATCAATCTTGTTAAGGGTATTGACGATTCAATTAAGACTGAACAGCAACGTGAGATTGATAACGCACGTGCTAACTTGCAAATCGTCAGCAACAATCTTGCTAATTCAACCGAGGGCTGGAGTGGGCTATCTAAAAGTCAGAAAAATACTATTGCAAAACTTGAAGCTCAAGCAGGACTTCCACAAGGAACTTTTGCAAACATTGCAGTTAAAAATCCGGGTGGCGAAATTATCACAACAAAATCATGGCAAGATGGATCAGGCAAAGAGTATGTTTCCGTTGTTACACGTCAAAAAGACGGATCACTTAAAACAAATAATATGTATGTTGGACAAGGAAAGGCGCCATCTTCTGATAACAATAATTCAGATACTCGCACTCAGACTGCGATTGATAAAGTTACCACAGCTTTTGATAGTTTAAAGGGCGGTGACGGAAAGGTTTCACCTGAGGTTTGGAATGATTTTCGCAAGCTTTGGACTGGTAGCACGTCAGATTTTGATAGCCGTTTTTCTTCTTACGTTAACAAGGATCGTCGACGTGATTATGCAGGGTTTGATAATTTATAAAAATTTAGCACACAAAAGTCATGCCTAATCCATACGATAAACTTTATCAAAAATACGGTATTCAAGATGCTTATTCAAGTTCTAATGCAGCTAACGATGAAGAAGAAGAACGCAAGCGCAAAGAGCGCATGCAAAATGGCGGAAAAGCATCAGATCCCTACAGCAGACTATATGAAAAATATCAAATAAAAGATGATGGCTCTTTTGCCAGCGAAGAAAAAAAACAAGAAGTGCAAAAAGGACGCGATGATTATAAAATCGGACAACAGAAAGAGCAAGAGCGTAAAACTGAGGAAGAACGCCAAGCAAATTTAAATGTCATAGAAAAAATTGCAGAAAATCCTACGGTTCAAAAAGCTTCTAATTTCGCATTGGACACAGTAAAGAAAATTAATTCATGGTGGGATGAAGCATCTTTTAAGATGAATGAACAAAGCCTTTTCAATAAGGGCGCACAATCTACAGTTGTGGCTGAAAATGGCAGACTAGTGGTGACTTATCCGCGTATTGATGCTTACAAAAATGCTACAACTGAAGAAGAAAAACAAAAAATCATGCAGGAAAGTGAAGATGCCAATGTGTCCGCTAAGCCGATGATTAAATTTTTAAATTCCGAAGCCGGCAAAAAAACAACTGGCGCAATCAGCGAAGCTACGTCTGATGTTCCCTTAAAGGTTATTGCTAGAGCAAAGGCTATTGGTGATGATCTTATGGACGGTGCTTATGCTGCTGCACTCAAAGACTTGGCTGAAATAGGAATCACTGACCCAAATTCAGGCAGTGAAAACTTCCAAGAAAATTATAAAAAGTTTAATGAATACATGAGTTCCAATGAACGCTCACGTTTCATGCGCATTGTTAATGGCGTCCAAGATGGCGGTGTGCAGTCTCTTATTGGGGTTCTTACAACAGCTGCCACATCACTTGCTAATCCTGCGGCCGGGAAGGCGGTTGGTTATACTTTTTTTGCGGCTATTTCTGCAGAAGGGCAACGCAAAGAAGCAGGAAAGGTTTACAGTCAGGGAGATATTGCTATCGATACTCTTGGAGACATGATATTGGCAAAATTTGCAGAGGGTGCTCTTAATGGAGTTTTAAAAGAAGGAGCTTCGGCATTTGGAAATTTTTTGAAAAGTACTTCCAAAGGTTTTGCTACTGAAGGAGGAACAGAAGTTACTCAGTCTTTTTTGAAATATGCAAACGACTGGAAATCTGCCAAAACCGATGAGAAAAAAGCGACCATTGTTGAAAACGTTGTTAATTATGTCAAATCAGGTGGCATGATTGATGAATTTTTAATTGGTGGAATATCGGGAGCTGGTGCCTTGGGTCTTGCCACATTAGCTTCTAAGGCTACTAATACAAAGATTGATGCAGAGCCATCACTTCAACCTAAAAAATCAGAACTAGGCGGAAATGAAGAGCCTGAGGAGGTTCCAGCAGCCAAGAATAGTGAAGTAACAGGACAGTTTAGTGAAGATTTTACAAAGATACGTGATGAGGTTATTGAACTTCAATCAAAGATTGGTGATTTTATTGATGATGAGGCGCAGATTGAGCGCCTAACAACTTTGCAGGATCATCTTGATGATTATCACAACGCAGTGAAGCAACGTCCTATTTACATTGTGGATGATATTCAAGAAGCGCCATTAGCACAAGTTGAAACAGTAAAATATCCTGACGGAAAATTTGCTTATCGCTTCAGTGCTGATACTGAATCATTGGCAACAGGCGCAGCTTTTTCAGCGGAAACTTTTACAACAAAAGAATTGGCCACGAAAGCGGCCACTGCTCAGCTTAAAGTATGGGCTGAAAATGAACTGAAAAATGCAGAGGGCAAAGATGTTGCTCAGCTTAATGCTATTTTGGAGCAAATTGATGTTGCATCAAAACCTAAAGAGATCAAGCCAGTTAAAGAAAATAAGGATGCTGTTTCTGACCAAGGTCTTGATAAATTAGAACTAGAACTTAAAGAGCTTAATACACAGAAGAACGAAATTTCACGCCGTGGCGATCTTGCGACTTCTGAGGAAGCAATGGTCAAAATTGATAAGGAATATAATGCAGTTACTGCACGCATTGTTGAGATTGAAAGCCAAATTAAACAAGGAAAAAATATTACGAAAACAGACGCGGAAAATAATTTCGTAAACCTAACAAAAAAAGAGGCTCAACAAAGCCAAGAATCTGAAGAAAAAACGGTTACGAAAAAAATCGAAGAAAAACCGAACAAAAAAACAGAGAGCATTTTAGAAATATTGCAAAATGAAGAACCAAAAAAAGAAGGAGAAACAAGAATGCATTCCGTGATCAAAGGACAAAAAGGTCAAATAAATTATCGTGATTTTGGCGGATGGGCTGAACTGGCAGATGAGTCAAAAACAGCTAAAGAATTTCAGGAAAAATTGATTGCAGAAAATCTCACAGATGAATTAAAGCAATTTGTAAAACCCAAGGACAAAGTTGTAACTAGCTATGAACTAGAATCAATTGTACGCAAAGTTATTATTAATACATTCAAAAGACGTACAGGAATGACTTTCGAGGAATTTTATAAGAATGTTAAAGCCGATTCTTCTCAGTATGAATCTCTTGCTAATATTGGTGATAATGAAATTGAAAAGGTATTAAGCGGTATAGAGGCGCGTGAATTAATAAGAAAAGTTTATACTGAAACAAATCCCGAAATTGCGGCCATGCTACAGTTTGAATTATTGGAAAAAATACAGCTTCCGCCGGGGGCAAATACTAGACTTAAGCAACTCGGATGGTTTGACGGTAAACATTTGGTCGGAATGGCGCGCAATATGTCAAGAAAACAATTTATTGCCACATTAAGACATGAAATTCGTCATGCCGCATTTTCAATGATGGGCAAAGCTGATCAACAATTGGTTATTGATTGGTATAAAACATTGTCTAAAGAAGAACTCTTGCAGATTTTTGGAAAGGAATCACTCATCCATTATGAAAGTCAATATACTGGAGAAGAATTGGATAAAAAAATGGCAGATGAAGCAGCTAATTGGGTTATGGATAAAAACGGAAAGCACTCAGACAGTAAAGTGCATGCTGTTTATAGAAAAGTAATTGAGGCTATTGCTAAAATGCTAAATAAGATAAACAATAAAATTTTTAAAAAAACTGCTAAGAGATTAAAAGTTCAGGACTTATACGATGAAGTATTTTCGCAAAAAGGTGGACATCGTTTCGCCCGCAGCAAGGGATACTTAGCTGAGTTGGAAGCTAAAGGATTCAAAGCAGGAAAAATTACAAATGGTGATACCGGATTTTCTCAGCGTGGTATTTCTCAAAGTGTAGTCAGAGATGAAAAAGAAACCTCTACACGTCGCTTCAAAACCATTGTTGATAAGCGCAAAGCTCTTTTGAAACAAAAAAATAAGATTGAAAAAGATTTTGCGAGTTCAGAACAGGGCGCTGCGATTGCTGAAAAAGTGATGTTACAGGCAAATTTAGCAGAAGATGCTAATTTGAGAGTTATTCAAGGAATAAAAAACAATACGACTTTCAAAAAAGAAGGATCAATTAGTGATGCAATGGGATCAGGTTATTTAATGGAAAAAAATGAGCGCACAGTAGTTGTAGAAAGTAAAAATGTGCAGCGATACATTGATCGAGGTTATGAGCGTGTAATTGAAATTGATTCATTAGCTGCTGAGGCAGGCTTTGAAGATGGTGTGAGTTATCTCGAACATGAATTGACCAAGAAAAATCCATACAGCATAGAAACTGAGCAGCGTAAGATATTGCAGCGCAGCAATTCTTTTTATGGGAAAGTTATCGAGGAGTTGGACAAGACCGAAGCAGAATTGAAAGAGGCCAAAGATAGCAAAGGCGCTTTCTATTTGGGTATGCGCATTGGTTCTAAGACAATGAAAGAAACTTATCAGAAAAAAATGAAAACTTTCAGCTCGCGCAAAGAGAAGGTGCGCGCAATCAAGGATTTCTTCGCACTATCAGAAAATCAATTTAAAAAAATTGGCGGTCGTCGCGATATCCAATATATGAGTGAAGATGAGTTCCAGGGATTTTTGAAAAGTATGGGACAGCAAGCAGAAAATGAAACCTTACGGTCACAGGCTTTGGAATTGGTAATGGCTCAGATCAAGGAGAAACAACTGCAAAAGTATGATAATTTGCGCATGGCAATGAAGCTTCCACCAATGGAAAAAATGTCCACACAGCAACTTCAAGACTTTGACAAGGCGCTTGAGGATTCGCAAATGGGTGACGAATTTTTTACTCAGCGCCAACTTGAAACTGTTAAGAATACAGAACTTAAGGGTATCAAAACAGTGCGAGAAGCTCGTGAAAAATTAGCTGAGCGTATCGGTATGTCAATTGAATCGCTTGGAAATATTAAAGTTTCTCCAACATTGGATGCGATGCGCTATGACACAGCTTTTGCTGAGGCTAATCCTTTTTACCGCTTAGTTGTTGAAGAAACTAACATTGCAACATTGAATGCTGAGGCAAGATTTTTGGAGATCGAGCACGAGGCTAACAAACTGATTAAAGCTGCGCGTAAATCAAGAAAGCGCAGTCTGGCTGATCGTATCGCGCCAAAAGATGAGCTGATATTCTCTTACTTAGAAAGTGCTGATAAAACTGAAATTGCAAAAGACATGACCAATGAAGAATTGGAGGCTGCCGAATTTATTCGTCGTAGCTATGAACAGATGCGTGATTATTTGATTGCCAACGATATGATGGATAAATATCGAGAGGATTACATTACCCACATTAGACGCGGGTTTTTAGAAACTTGGAGAGGTGATGGATTTATAACGGCAGTTAAAGAAATTTTTGTTCAACAACAGGAGGACGCTGCCGCTTTCAGAATTTTGCAAGGTGATACTAGAGATGTTTTACCCTTGGAAAAATTTTTCCAATTTACACTTAAACGAACTGGAGGTTTAATCCCAACTCAAAATGTGGCAGCAGCATTCCTAGCATATACTAAATCATTTGAAAAAAAGCGCGCGCTAGATTCTCTTATACCTAAACTTGATGTCTATGTATATGCTATTTCACCAAAAGAGGAAACACCAAAGGGACTTTTGATGGATCGTACACTTAAGAAAATGCTTAATGAATGGATCAATAATAAAAAGGGACGAAAGATCGACCTCGGAGGGAAACTGCCACAAGGAGGAAAAGTTGATACAACTATTCGTGCTTTCGTAGGATTGACTTCTATATTGGATCTTGGTTTAAGTATTCCAGCCGGAGTTATAACCAACATCGGTGAGCAATCACAAAACGTGAAAATGCTTGGACCTAAAAATTACGCAATCGGACTTTCTCGTCTAGCCACCAGGAGAGGACGTAATATCATTAAGGAATATCGAAACTTTGTTGGTAAAAATCCGTGGGGAGAAATTGCCGAAGCCAGCAATACATTAGGCGACAGCTTCTTAAAAACCACATTCGTGCTTTTTAAGGATGCCAACATAAGAGCTAATAAAATTTTTTTATTAAGCGCCATGACAAAAGAAGAATTTGCTGCCGGAAAAATTTCTACGGAGCGATTGGCTGATATGAAAATAGACATGGGAAGATTTCGCGCAGTAGAAGGAGCTAAATCAATCCTGGGCTCAACTTCCTTAGGATCGGCAGTCAATCAATATAAGGGTTGGGCGATTCCAATTTTGCGTACCACGATCAAGGATGCTAAAACTCTTAGCACTAACATCCGCAAAGAGGGAATAAAAGCACTTCATTCTCGTGAAGGTTGGGAATTGTTCTATACGCTTACGGTTGAGGGGGGTCTTGGTATGTTGCTCTTGAGTTTGTTTTCTAGCGATAAAGACAAAGAAAAGGAAAAAACTTTTGCTGAAAAAATTATTGATAAAGGTATTCGAGATGTAATGAGCGGTGTCGGAGCCATGGATCCAAAGTTCTTCGTGAGTGTGCCGCGCGTATTGGCATTTTTAACTACGATTTCTAATGCGGCAAGTCAAATAGTTCATTGGGAACAATATTCTCAAGATGCGCCAGACGGCAGTTATCAAGAGGGGGATTTGAAAGGCGTTAAAAATCTAGAAAAAACAGTAACACCGGCCGCAGTTAAGCAATTTATACCTTCCAGCACTACTGATGCAGACAAGCGCAATGAAATGATTAAGGATCAAGTTGAAGCAGGTAAGGATCCTTATAAAATTGCTGATGATGTGGCCAAAGAATTGGGATACGATCAAAATGCTGATGATTATAAAACAAAGTGGGGTAAGATTAAAAATGACGCTATGCGCGAAGGAGTTGTGCAGAAAACCGGCAAGCAAACAGAACGTCTAGCAAAAGCCAGGCTCAAGACCGCTAAAATGAAAATACTAAAGGAATATAAAGCAGATATGCCAGCAGTAGAGTTTAAAGCATATCTCGAAACTCTCTACGAAGGGAAGGTAATCAGTAAGGCTGTATATGACGAATTTTAAGAATTGACTTATATCAGTTATCGTGATATACTAAGATTAGTTGAATTA
>AMFJ01021672.1_pt1 | contig 17945 bp, 11 predicted proteins | sample 427208 | NCBI WGS metagenome assembly AMFJ01 (sample SAMN02954298, study PRJNA114691) | groundwater metagenome | biome: aquatic; feature: subsurface aquifer; material: sediment; isolation source: subsurface aquifer sediment | place: USA: Rifle, CO | collected 2008-08
TGAGTTAAAAAGGGATTTCTCGTTGCACTCGAAATGACAGGAGAAGGGGCTTTTAATGAAAAGTGAAAAATAATAAAAATGATTATAATCTATTTAAAAAAATCTTTTGTTAAATCCCATAAACTATTTTATCAACATCTAAAGATAAAGTTTTGTTTTCCTTCCTTTTTCAAGAAATTATATGTTTCTTAGCTAAATTATAAAAAATATTCATATCAACATAGTCTCAAATATCACTTTTTTGAGCTATTTTTCATAAAGCATTGTCTTCCATAACCTCATTATTAATGAATAAAATAATATAAATAACTCTAATATAACTGAGAATGTGTTCAATTTTGCCAACCTTTCATTATATTGATAAATTCAGAAACTTCAAAAGGTCAACTAGAAGTGTTGCTTGGACTTTTCCATTCTTTTATTAATTTAGAAGCCTTTGAATTAATTCTTTTTTTTGGAGTGAAATTAACATCTACTTCTTTATAATCTATAGTTGCTCAGAATTTTTTAATTATATCTACAGGAACATTTTTAATTGTTACGGTTGTCATATTTCTAATATTAAATATTAAATCTTTAATGCAATTATTATAATTAAATTTCCAAAAAAGCAAAAATAAATTTATCCACACAAACACAACAAAAAAAATCCCCCAAGAATTTCATTCTCGAGGAATTTTTTTTATCTAAATTTTTAAGTCAATTAGAATGTACCTGAAACAGTATATGTTACAGTTGTAGAATAATTATCAGCTTCAGTAACAGGAGAAATAGAAGCAGCATAATTAGCAACAATAGTATCACCATTAGTAGTACCAGCCACAGAAGCACCTAATCAGGCAGCAGCTCATCCAAAACTAGCTGAGCCATTAGCAACAGCATAAGTAGAAACACCTCCTAATCCTGCAGTAGCATCAACTGTAGAAGTACCAGCTCCAGCTTGTCCTACTGATGCAACATCAATACTAAATCATTCAACTCAAACTCCTTGAGCAGATCTAGATAAGAAAGGTATTACATTAGCTGTAGTTGCTCCAACAAAATTTGAAGCTGCAGCACTTACGATATATCAACCAACAGCATTTGTATTTATAGTAATAGTAGTATCAGTAGTTGAATCAGTAACAGCTAAAGCTGATAATACTCATAAATCAACAGTATTATTGCTTATTGCCATACTTAATATTGGTAGAACTCTAGCACTTACAACTACATTATTTGTAGTATTTCAAGCTGTAGTAGTTCAGAAAACTCCATCAGTTGTAGAAAATGCTATTGTATAATATTCATTAGCAGCAATAGTAGAAGCAGCAATTGTTAATGTAGTAGCATTTGTTTGAGTACAAGAATCAACTGTAACAGCAGAATTAGCTCATCCAGCATTAGTTTTTGTAATAGATGCAGTACAAGTTCCTCAAACTGGAAATCAAACACCAGTAACAACTACACCAACTCATCCTGTAACAACAGCAGTAGCAGTGTTAAGAGCAGCAGCGTTAGCTGTAAAGTTAATCATGTTCATTGTAAGGATTGCAATTGCACTTGCACCCGCTACAACTTTCTTAATATTTGTCATATTAATATAAGTTAAAAAAAATAAAAAAACATGTTTTTTTATTTGAAATATTTCTTTTGGCCAAAGCAGTATATTTCAAATATAATTTTATTATCACTTTTTTTTGAAAAAGTCAAATACAATTTAAAGAAAATTTTTATTAAAATTAATAATGTCTATTTTTAGAGGAAAAATTGAAATTATAATTTAATCCACTCATCTCTTGTGATTCAAATTTCTTTAATTACCATGCTTATTAATCAAACTCAAATTTGTTTTCATCAATGAATTGGTATTGGAATAATTTTACTTCATTTCTTCATATGTGCATGTCTTCCTCAATAAATCGGTCAACTAAATCAAAGTTTTTGTAATTTATTTATAACTTGTTGATATTTTAGAGGGGTTAATTTAGGCATTTACCATTTCTTTATAAGATAAAATAGTTTTTAATCTACTTGTAATATTTTTATCTTGTTCAAGAAGTCTGATTGTAATAACTCATTCTATCGCATCTTTAAGGTTATTTCTAGCTTGTTCATAATTTTCTCATTGCGAAAAAAATCCACTTTCTCAAGGAACTGAAGCTAATATATAACCGCTTTCATCTTTTTCATAAATAGCATTTTGAAGGTAATAATCTAATATTTTATCTAACATATTTTCTAAATTAACTAATAATTTTCCTCATTATATCCAAAATCTTTGATTTTCAAAAACTTTTTCGTAGTTTTTGCATTATTTTGATAAATATGATAAAATTAAATTAATTAGAAGTTAATCTAGTAAAAATGTCTTTAAATACAAATACACAAATAAATACAGATAGAAGAAAAATTCTAAGTCAGAATGTATTTTATGGTGTCTCTGGTGTTGTTCTGAAGGTAAAAAAACTAGTTTGAGATATTTATGAGCAATCTGGAGTTGTGAAAAATAATAATTATTTGAAGAAAATACCAAATTTAAGTTGAGAGGAATTGTGACAAATTCTATCAAAAATCGATAATTGAGAGGAAATTTCAAAAAAAGAAAAGCTACTTTTAATTAGAAGAATAGAAAAAAATAATCCTATTTATGGGATTTTAACAAATTTAAACAGATGAGATAAATTCTGAATTATAATATTTAAGTGAATTAAGGATCTAAATGACACTACGAGTCAATCTTTTACTGATAAAGTGGTAAATGAATTTAAATCTACAGTCAAAAAAAATCATCCAGAAATAAAAGTTATCTGGAATGATTGGAAAAATTTTGTATTTAAAATGTCTAGAACTTCAGCAATAAATCAAGAGGAGTTAGCTAAAATTATGAAAAATATTTTGGTTAAAAATATGAAAAAATCTTGAATTAAAAAACAGGATAAATCATCTTGAGTAGATATTTCAAATATTATAAAAGTAGCCTCTACAAGTTCAATAATTAGTTGACGCACTCAAGAAGATTTTGTACACAATATTGCTTTCGCGAGACTATCACTTGAGAGAGAATGAGTAAAATGACTTTTGACAAAAGAAGAAATAGTAGCTAAAGAGAAGGAATTATTTCAGAAATATTTTAATGAGTCAAAAGTAAAAAGGAAATATCTTTTTGATGGAGAAATGTATTATGTGGAAAATAATAATTTGATAAGAGAATTTAAACTAAATTGACGCAAAAAACAAGAAAAAACTTTAATTTTTTATCCAAATTGAGATATTAATATAGGTTTTATTACAAAAGTGAGAAAAAAAGAAATTCCAACTAATTGTGATTTTTATAATGATTTTAAAATTCTTTTTGATTCTTATGTTGCCAGAGCCGAATTTATAGCACCGTATATCAAAAGAGATGATTTAGAAAAATGAGAAATTTTAACTTCAGAAGAATTATCAGATTATAAAGAGGCTATAGGTTGAATTGAACAGGGTAAAATAAAAAATCCAAAAAAAATCAGACAGCTATCAGAAAACAATTATAAAAATTCTTTAGAAAAATGAGTATTTTACAGTAAAATAAATCAAAAATGACAATTATTTTACATAGATATAAAGGATATGTGAAGTATTAATATGAAGGATTTTTCCGACAAAATTAATATGTGGAGTAACTGACTCCTTACTGCTAAAGAAATACTTCTAAAATCAGGCGATAATATGACGATAAAATTCCAAAATATTATTAGGGAATTAAAGGGTGAACTAAAAAGAATTTATCCAGAAAATAAAATAAATATATCCATTTGATGAGATGAGATAATAGTTTTTGTGCGGTGAATTGACAATAACATAAGCGCTAAGAAAGTTATAGAAAGCTTATTTAAAATTCTTAAGAAAAATCAAGTAGAATGAAGAGTTACAGAGAGATTAATTAAAGAACAAAATATTCAAGTTGGATGAGAACATCTGGTGGAAACTCTTGATAAATTAACAAAAAAGACAAAAGAAATAGAAAAAAGACTTGAGGTTATTAAACAAAATTTATTTCTAGCTAGAAAATGAATATCTAATAATGAAGAAAATATTGAAATAAATAAAAAAATAAGTAGTTTTGAGAAATTAAGAAATTTTAGTCTAAGTATAAAAGATGATATCGAATATATAACATTTCATGACAAACCAAAAAATATGGAAGAAGAAATTCTACTTGCTAATGTAATAGATGCGAAATGAAACCTTAAATGAGATCCACCTTCTCCATTTATAAGATATCTTGATAATCATAATTTATGAAGAAAAAAATGAAGAAAAACTCCGCCCCTTGTCATTCCGAGCCAAAATGTAATCTAGTGCCCCACTCTGTCATTTCGAGCGTTAGCGAGAAATCTATTAAATTAAAAATATACAATAAAAAAAACAACTATGGAAAAACATAAAAAATTAAATGCAATAGATTCAAAAATAGAAGAAATAAAAGAATTCTATAAAAATAATCCAGAATTAAAAAAATTCAGTAAAATTTTTGACAATAAAGAGAAAATTTGGCTTTATTTAGAGATAAGAGCAATTATTATTTTGCTTTATTTTACACTAAATAATTATTTATGAGATTTTATTTTTGATCAAGATCCAAAAAATCCAGAAAAAACAAAAATAGATTCTCTAATAGAATTAATTAATTATATTTCTTTGGATGATAGTTCTAGTTTTTCTCTTTATAATATAGAATTTGAGAAACAAATAATAGAAATTATAAAAAATAAAAGAGAGGTAAATCCTGAAGATTTTAGTAATATATACAGAAATTGTGATACATTGTGTGTCAAAGAATTCTCTAATTTAATTAATAATTTTTCTGGTAGAAATACAAAAAGACCAAATTCAAATGAAGATTTAATAACTTATTTCCAAAAAAGATTAAAACAAAAAATAAATAAATTTAGTCTAGTTCATATCAAAAAGAAAGTAAAAGATGATATTTGAGAACATTGTTAAAACAATAATCGTCACCCTGAGTGAAACGTAGTGTAGTCGAATGGGTCTATTAAACTAATAATTAATATCCACAGTATAACTTGTATTTGCACTGTAATTTCCAGCCACTTGTATGAAAGGTATTTTTCATTGATATTTTACATTATATGTGAATGTTTTCTGGTTTCAGTTTCAATCAATACTTCAAGTAGGATTACTTTCTAGTACTTTTGGGATAGCATCGGTAGTTCAAAATACTTTAGGTGTTGCAGAATTAGTCGCTTCATAATCAATTCAAAATCAATACAGAGTATTCCAACTTTGAATTGAATTAATTCAAGCATCCAGCGTAGTATCTCATCCGATATTCAAATCAAATCCAGCTCCGAGCGTTTTTATTGTAATAGTCGCATTTTGCGTAGCACTCACTAAGCTGTCAACTTCCATAACTCATAAATTAATACTTGAATTTGAAATAGTAAATTCGAATTTATCAACATAAAAAATTATATCTTTTGAAACTGTATTTCCACTGGTATCATCAATCGTAAAGGAAGCTTTGTATTTTCAAAAAGTCAGATTAGCCAAAGTAAATGTGGCAGAAGTTACGCTAACTGAAGAATTAGCTATTCCAGCGGAAGCATCATTCCAAGCGTTAACTCCATTCCATTTTTCTAATGCAAATGTATACGAGCTATCATCCACGGCTACATTATCAGAATAGTTATATACTACATTTAGTCATCCAACAGGATATAGAGTATTATCTGCAGGCGAGAAACTATTTATAGTCGGAATAGTAGAATCAAATACATTAGGATTTTTTGGAGTCCCAAGAAATCAAGCTGTAAGTCAATTATTTGTAGTTGCAGAATACCAAGAAGAAGAATTTAATCAATTTCCTGGAGAACTTATTCTCTCCATAGCAACTCAAAGACTTCCACTTCCAGCTGGCCACGGACTAGATTGGACACTATCCCATATATTTCAAGAGTTATCTTTTAATATTAAATCATTTTGAGTAGTTAAATCGAGTGAAAGTCCAGCATTAAAATCAGTCACAACTCAATTAAGTTCTGTTATTCCAGTTTTTGTAATTAAAAATAATCATCAGGCCGGTATATTTCAAGCTGTTACAGTAATATTTACTCAATTCCCTCCCCCATTTTCTATTACCCAATTTGTTAGATCTACAGGATTAGCTCATAGATTTTTAAGTTCTATATATTGAGTATTACCTGTAGAATACATTACTTCATTGATAATTAGTGAGCTTGAAATTACCATAAAATATGTTGAGGCTTGTTTATTTCAAGCTCCATCCTCTACAGTATTTGCTGCAGCTGAGATTTCTGTGTTAGCACTAATTGGTCAGCTAAGAGTTATAGTTACTTGACTTCCAGCTCATACCGTATTTGTAATACTTGGCAGAGCAGAGCCACTCAGTACAAATGAATTATTATCAAGTACTCCTCCATAATTCTCTGATAAATCCACATAAACAGTATTTGCTGAATATCTAGCTCAAATTACAACAGGTCATACTTTATCTGTGGATGCAGTTGCCGCTCACTCTGTAAACACTAAATTATTTGTTGTATCTCAAAGTGTAGTGTTTGAAGTTATTTGAACATTTGGTGTAGCTCAGGTATCGGAAATATCTAGTTCATCTAGATTAGCATATAATAAATTAGCGCTTGATGAATAAGAACTCACTACATATCATGCTACATTTATTACTATTGCTCATACATTATTATTTAGGGTTTCAGAGAAAGTTATTTTAATTTTATCTAATTTTCCATTTCAATTAGAATCGACCGTCTCTCTTAATAATAGTTTTGGTTTTACTCAATCACTCAAACTAAAGCTCGCAATATTTGCTACTAGATTATTAGAGCTATCTTTTAAATTAGCTCAATTATATGCAAAAGTTGGAATTTGAGCCGTATCATTATTATCACTTGTTTCATTTATTGCAATTCTAAGTACATTAGAGACAACTGATGAGGCTCATTTAGATGATCCGGCTGCCAGATTTCAAACAGTAATATCTCAGTCAATATTTCAGACAATATCTTCAGAAAATGTAATATCGAGTCTATCAATTTTAGAGTTTGAATTAGAATCAGTAGTTATAGCAGATATTTTCACAGGAGAAGCTTTATCTATTAGGGCTATATTTGCTCTATTTCCAGCGACATTTAGGGCAGGACTTATATCTTTCCATGCTCCATTATTAGAGAAGGTAATGGTCATTCCATCTGGTGAAGTATTATAATTTGAAGATTCTACTAATGACAGAGTTCATACATTTCCAGACACACTAGCTCCTGATATAGAAGCTCCTGGCAAGACATTATTTAAAGTAAAACTTCATATGTCAGTAGTGGAGGTTATATTTTCTGTAAAATATACTTTAATTTGGTCTACTTTTCCATTTGAATTAGTATCATATATCTCAGCATTTGTTATTCTAGGAGAAGCCTTATCTACAGATGCCTTATTAGTAAAATTAGCGAGTTTATTTGAAGCAATATCCTCAATAGCCACTCAATTATAACTAAGCGTAGGAATTGATGAAGTGTCTCAATATTGTGCATTAAAATACAGCTCAAGCTTTGTATAATTTCCAGCATCATATATACTATGACTTCAATTATTAAGAGTGATTCAATCTGACACACTGAATTCTGCCACATTTACAGATCAATTATTTATTTTCTCAGAAAAGGTAACTATAAATCAATCAATCTGACCATCTGTATTAAAATCCTGGGTCTCAACAGTACTAACAGTAGGAGGCAGACTATCAATTATAAAATCAGACGACGCTACAACATTTGAAATATTTCATAAATTATCATATGCTGTAATTATAAATTTTGCAGTTAGACTATCTACTCCTGCTGGAAGTGTAAAATTATAACTTCCATCATTAGCTTCTCAAGAAGCTATTGGAATTATAGACCCTGTAAAATTATAATCAAGTTTTATAGAATTAGCATTTAGTGAAGCTCAGATGGTTGTAATAAGCGCCGGATTCCATGTTATAGTCATTGCAGTTCATCATTTTCTAATTCCTGATGTATCAAAGGTAAATACACTATTATCAATAATTGGTCCTGATGAATCTTTTATTATATTAATATTTGAACTTGTATTATTGTTAGTTTTAAATGCACTATCATGAGTCGTGATTATTACATTATAATTGGTAGCGTCCGCATCAGCTCCAGGCGATGTAAAATTATAATTCCAATTCCCAGCTGTCCCAGAAGTAACTAATACCGTCTGAGGAACTACCCAGTCAGACCCATTCCACCATAAGGCTCATTTTTTTATCTCAATATTAGTCGAGCTAAGTCCAGACAGAGCATCACTTGCAGTACCTGCTATATTTATACTTCCACTAAAATAATAATTATTTGCTGTAGTTATAGATAAATTTGGACTCACAACATCCCCAATATAATCGACTGGATTATAGGTTTTTTCATTTCAGGCTTCATCAATTGCCTTAATAGTAAGTCTATAATCTTTGTTACCCAGTATACCTGCGAGTGTTGCAATTTCGGCTATATTTGCACAAGTTCAACCATTTCAGAGAGCTTGAGGTTCTATACATAAATCATTCCAATTTTCTATTCCAAGCCATCCAGTTGTAGATTGTTGCCAATATTGAGTATCTGTAATATTTTCTAATTTATACATTACTCTATCTAGATAGGAATCAGAAGTTGTCGCAGTTATATCTAATCAGCTATTATTGATATATTTTCCATTTTGTGGAGTAGATCATCCAGCTCCAGCAAAAGTAAGAGCTACAGTTGGAAGTGTAGAATCTATTATAAAAGTAGTATCAGAAGTATCTAAATTTATATTTGTAGCATTATCTGTGGCTGTAAGTCTTATTTTGACTTGTGAAGAATTCACCGAAGGTACTGTCCAAGCGTAAGTCCCGTCATTTGCTTCACCTGTTGCTATTTGAGTCCAAGCGGTTCAATTATCTAGGGTATATTCGAGTTTTATAGGACTCGATGCTAGCGCTATATTGTCAGTTATTTTTGTCTGATCCCAGGCAATATTAAGAGCTTGTCATCATTTATAGATATTTGACCCATTTGGAGTAGTAATTGTATCAGCAGCAACTGCAGGAGCAACCTTATCTATAGTAAAAGCATCGGAAATTGTAGAAGTATTATTATCTACCCTATCAAAAGCTGTTAATTTTATTTTATAATCAGTATCACTAGCTAGAGCTGATATATCCCAGTTATAAGAACCTAGATTAGATCCTGTAGCTATATCATTCCAGCTTCATCAGTTATCATTACTATATTCTAATTTCATGTATGCAATAGAATAATTATCAGTTATAGACCCGGCAGTCCGGACTATAGTCTGAGTAGTTCATCACCAAACTGATGAACTTATTGGAGCAGTAATAGGAGTTCCAACTATAGCTGGGGCAGTATTATCTACAGTAACTGAAATACTTGAATTTTGAGTATTTATTCCATCTGTATTATTTGTAGTAAGAGTTGTCCATTTTAATCAATTAGTTACTGCTCCGGCAAATCATACAGCAAAAGTATAAGTCACTACTCACCCTACATAAGTACAAGATATTCCAGCTCCAGGTGCACTACATACTACATTTGTGTGAGATCAATTTCCTGTCAGAGAAGAAAGATTAATAGAAATATTATCAGTATTTGAATTAACTACATTTGCTGTGATTTTGATAGTATCAGCTGTTTTTGTATAAGTTATAGGGGTTCCTCAATTATTTTTTATAGATAAACTAGATATTACTGGAATAGAAGTATTTACTGAAAAACTATCACAAGCCGAAGTAGTTCATAAATTAGACATATTATCATAAGCGACTATATTCCAAGCATAATCTCTCATATCAGCTAGAAGTACTTGATATTGCAGTGTTATTGGGTCTGTAATTCCAGTTTGAGATAATAGAGTTGTACAAGTAGATCCAGAAAATATTTTTAGAGTATAACCTCCAACTCCAGATCAATTCCCGCCATCATCAGTAGTCGCAAGCCAATTAAAAAATGGATCAGTAATTCAAGAAATTCAAATAGGGCTAAGACTCATTATAACCGGTCAAACATTATCAAATTTAACAGTAATAGCTCCAGAAGTGACAGAATTACCAGCCAAATCTTGTCCTGTAATTTTCATATCATAAGTAGTACCTGAGACTAATCATAGAGATACCAAATTAATGTCTACACTATGAACTCCAGGAGTTAGCTTAGAAGAATCGGTTATTTCATAAATTTTTTGAGCTGAGGCATTTCAGGCAGTTCTATCAAAAGTAATTTTGGTATATCCAGAGGCTCTCATGGCTTCAGCGAAAGTAAATCATACATTTATAGATCAAGAGAAAAAAGAGCCATAAGGAGATGCCGTATTATTTACAAATCCAGCAATTGTAGGAGCTTGTCAGTCAGTAATTATAAGACTTCCTGAGCTAAAATAATTATTAAATCCTCAAGAAAAAGAATGAATAGCTCAAGTAAACAGTAATAATCCTGTTCAAGTGGCTCAGAGATTTCATAAATCTGGGATTGTAATATTAATTTTTTGTGAATCAACTGAAGCTATGGCAGTTCCGGTATATGTAGTAGATCACACTATAAAAGATACTAATTCTCCGCTATGAGTAGCTATATCTGTATCAAGAGTTGCATCTGTAGTAAGTTCTAAATTGGTTGAAGAATTAAATCTGGCACTAAGTACATTTGGATGTTGTACTACATCTGTAATTAATGCTGAGGCATCGCTACATCCAGCTTCTCATAATTGTCAGTTTGTTCACATAATTGCAATACACATTTGATAGCTTGCTCAGTTAACTAAGTCTGTATTTGTAGAGTCTTTTGTAATGGTAGAATCTCAAGTCCAAGTTGCTAGATTTTTATCGGACAATATCTTAATATAAGTATGAGAGCTAGTATTTAGTGTAATATTAGATGGAAGAAGATAGAGTCTATATGATTCAAAATAATTATAAGATACAGCATTTGTGTTATCCCAAGTAAAATTTAAATCTGATCAGTTAAGTCAATCATAATCAATATCAGTATCAGAAAAGGAAGTTACAGCTCAATTTAGGCTTGGTGGAGCAGTAGATTTGACTACATTTGTTGTTGTAGTTAGCTCATTTGAGGCGTCATCTTTACAATAAACTGTAATGATATTATCTCATTCAAATAAATTAGCATTTGGAATTACTGATGAATTAGTAGCCCCAGCAGTAGTTATGGTATAATTCGTAATTATATTTCATCCAATACTTGTCTTATAATAACCTGCTTCACTACAAATAAAACTTACATTACTATCATTTGTAACTACACTCGCGGGACTCACTTGGAGAGAGCTTATGGTGGGATTAGTAGTATCCTTAATAATAGTTTGAGTTGTAGATCATATCTCACTTGTTACATTTCTAAAACAAGCATAGATATTATTATTTCAATCACTAAGACTTGCTGAATTAATTACAAAACTAGCAGAGTCTCAGGCAACATAAGTTCATGTCGCTGTCCAATCAAGTAAAGTAGTTCATCAATTACAAGTTCAATCGCTTCATAATGCCACCTTGTATTCCCCATCCTGACTTCCAGAGAAACTAAAAGTAGTAGAAGTCTCAGCTGGTCATCCTATATAATCATCTGTAATTCATAAATTACTAACGCCCGGTGCTCCGGCTGATATCACAGTAAGTGGAAAATCAGTTTTTTTATCTTCATCATCAAAAGTTGTATTAGCATCAGTTGGAGTATTTACATTACCATCTTCATCAGTAGCAGTAAAGTGAGAATAATTAAAATTATAAGTACTAAGTGATGCTGTAGTTGTAATTCAAGTTCTTTTAAATATAGCAGTCTTACCGTCCCCATCACAACTATTATATGTAAGACTTTCAGAAGAACTTAATCAAATCTGGCTTAAATTAGCTACAACGGCTCACCCATCAATATTAGCACAACCATTATAATCTTTTACTTTTAATACCAAGTTTATAGCTTCTGCATTGGCTCATTGTATTTGATTTGTAACCTCTGATCCATCAGCTTTCTCAAAATAATAATCTGTGATATGAGGTCTTACATTCGCATAAATTGTAAGTTGACTTATAGTAGAATTTATTGGATTTAGAGCCGGATCTAGTCCGCTAAATTTTCAATAAATGGTATTTGAATAAGTAGAAATATTAGAATTAGCAGTGAAATTATTTAATGCTGTTCATGAAATCTTTGGTTTTTTTCAGGCGATTAATGTCGTTGTCGATCAGCCAGTAATCTGGGTATAAAGTCAATTTCAAGCCGTATAATCAGTCCCTGGAATAGGATTTGTAATAGTTGCAAAATTTATTAGAGTAAATAAATTCGTATTATAAGTGAAACTATTATTATCAGAAAAATATACATTTCAATAAACACTCGTTAATGTATCTGTTCCATCATTAATTCATTCAAGAGAAATTTTAAAAGAATCTCCGGGATTAACAGATAAATTACTAGAAACTCAATTAAGCAAAAAAAGCTGAATACTAAGCGATGCTGAGGCATTAACTATGTTATAAAAAGACTGATTAAATACAAGTGAAATAACAATAATATAAACAAAAAATTTTTTAATAATTTTCATGTTTTTTAAAATAAATTAAACGAACGATTTTCAATAAAGCAAATTATATAAAAAATACTAAAATAATCAAATTTTTGTGAAAAAAATTTGACTCCTTATCTAAATATGCTAAACTGTCGTCACTATTTCTTTACTTATATGTATATGAATAAGTCAATAAAGTGATTTTCTCTAGTGGAGATAATCACCACCACTGCCATAATCGCAGTTCTCGCAATAGTATGATTTACATTTGCTACGAATTATCAATCTAATCAATATAATACTTCTCGTGTAGCAGATTTGACTGCAATATATAATCTGTTTCAGACTAGCTACACTCAAAACAAGACTTTTCCTGACCCAAGCTGAAACAGACAGTATTATGACAAAAAATGAACTTATGCGCATTCTGGGTCTGGGGCTTTTTGAGTAAGTTGATTTTTGACTCAAAAAACTCTTTCTAAAGATAAGGTCTGATATCCTTTTAAAGATGAACAAACAAAAAATTATTATGCATTCTGAAAAAGACTTGATGGAAATTCTGGATACAATATAGCAACAGTTCTAAATGAAAAATGAGAATATTTTAGCTATGTAGTCTGAGATATTGGATGAAATAGAATGGAGCTAGCTGGACTGGTTAAAGAATATGCTGGACCTAATTTTGTGACTAATAAGAGTAAATTCTTGCCTTACAATCCATACGAAATCAAACTAACCTGAAAAATATCAGTTTATTCTGGAAGTGTGAAAATTGAAGATGGGAATGGTGGTGAGATTACTTCTACAAATATTCTAGATTATGAGATAGAAAAATGAAATACTATAAAAGTGCAAACTTGATGACTTGTGATAATTAATTTATCAGATGGGACAGAGCTAAGACTTGGGTCAGCTTCTGGAGAATCAATTCTTGATTTTTCTGATTTAGAATACACTGATGACAGTAATTTATTCACAAAAGTAATGATTAATTTATCTCTTGGTGAAATCTGGGTAAAAGCTCCGCAACTGGAAGATAACTCTTCATTTGAATTGAAAAATAAATTCCTAGCAGCAACCGTGAGATGAACAGTATTTGGAATGACTACAAATGCTTCTTCTGGAAGTGTATCACTGATTGATTGAAAATTAGAGGTAACAAAAGAGAATGAGACCTGAGGTACTACTCCATTATTTACAGATACTAATATTTGAACTTGATTTACTGTTGTAGACTGAGTTTCATATATGGAAGTGAAAACTTGAGAAAAACCAATTTATCTAAATGTAACATGAACTGCTATTCCTACATCATCTGATACTTGAAATGTATGAACAGGAAAAGTTCTCGAAATAGAAACTCCTGTATTAAAATTTAATTCAGGGATATTGCCGAATATTATAAGTATTGATAGAAGTATATCTGGAAAGCTCGGAATTAAAGTAGAAAATATGTGAGCTACGAGTATTGAGATAAAGTGAACTGGAAATGGAGTTGAAGATAGTTATTCTGGGACATTTTTGGCTACTTTATCTGTTATAGATAAGACTGGAATTACATGGAATTGAAGTAACAATTATGCTGTGAGATTGTGTGTGAATATTATCGAGTGAAAACAAAATTGTACAGGTCGGGCAACACTAAATTCAAATTGAACCTCAATAAGTGAATCTGCAATTATATGACTAAAAAGAGCTTCAGCTGGATTTAATCTAGAGTGTGAAACTTGAATGAAATCATTCCTATGATTTGGATGTCAGGATGAGAATCTTGTAGCCTATGCTCCATACGATAATATCTGAGATTTGTATATGTATAGTAACTCTCCTACTGTTGATAACAAGAAGTTAGAACCGAGAACTGATTATGTGGCGAGTACTAAATATGATTGAGGGAATTATAAGAATGATGTTTGAACTAATTCATATATTAATTCGGCTGGTTATTCTTCTTTAAATAATTCTAATATTTATTATTTGAATATACCTAATTCCTTTATGTCGATGATTAGTGGAGAAAGAGGAATTGCAGTGAGTACTCTTCAGAGCAATTATATGAAATATGATTTGAGTAAATTGAGTTTGGGGGATAGTTTTAGTATTGAGATGAGTGTGAGGGGTGGGGCGTTGAATACAATAGAAAGAAAGAGTGGAACATATAAATTATTTAATTTTTCGGGATGAACAAGTGATATAAACTTAAATATGTATAATTGATGATTGTATTTGTATTTTACTAATATTTGATCATTATATACAAGATCTATTATAAATAATTCTGATATAATAACAAAAATTACTGATAACAATAAATTCTATAAAGTAATCTCAAAATTTGAAAATTGAATTCCTAATTTATCTATTTTAGATTGAAATAATCTAATTCTTACATGAAATACGACTACAAGTTGATGAATTATAACAAATTACTGAAATGAGTTATATATTTGATCGAAAAATGACAAAACATCCCAATGGAATGATATTATTGATTACGTTAAAATTTATAAAAATTAATAACTATTCGTGCTTAACAAAGAAACTATAAAATTAACCGTAACCGAAACCCTCGCTCCAAAATTTGAAGCAGGGATTTTGAGCGGTAAATTAAATCTAGAACAAGCCAAAAAGTCTTTTGAAGGTCACATGAAAATATTATCAGATTATATTTATGAAAATTATTCAAAAATAGGTTATTTAAATATTGACTTTATGAAATGACTTCATAGATTACTTTATCCGAAAGACTTTAAAATAATAGTGCAACGCGAATGAATTCGTTATGAAAATATACCATGAGAATGGAGATTACATGATTATAACCCACAAATACCTACATCCTACTGGTCAAAACAATGTGACATAGAAAAAGATTTGTACAAATTTACAAATGAATATAATCTCATACAAAATAAAACAATAGCAAATATATTAAAATATTATTTTGATTTTCTGAGAGTACATCCATTTAGTGATAGCAATCTAACTGTTGTATCTATAATTTGTGATTTAGAATGTACTAAATATTGAGTTTTATTACTAAACATGTTAGATATAAGATTCAAAGATTCTAAATTTATGTATTATATTACAACTTATTATGAGGAGAATATACAAAAAAATAATATTTTAGAAGAAATAGCATGATTCATTAGTGATTTTCATAACAATAATTTAAGCCAAAAAATAATAGATATGAAAAATAAACAGACAATATACTCTACTTCTAAACTATTTTAAAAAATGGATTGAATACCTAATTTATATAATTCAAGTAAAAATATTTATTTTGATTCGATAAATAATACAAATCAAAAAGATATTATAGCTCAAACAATTTTTGACATAATACAAAAATTAGACAAGGAGGAAATTATTATATCTGATATTTGAGCAGGAAATTGAATTATAGCCAATAAAATTATAGCTAATTTTCAAAAATTAAATAAAAAATATGTTTATAATTATATTGAGTCTTCATATGAATTAATAGAAGAATTTAAAAAAAATAATACAAATAAAAATGTTATTTTTTATAATAAATTAATTGAAAATATAGATTTACCAAGATCAGATATAATAATATTATCTTTTGTTTTTCGTTCTATTTGAAATATAAAAGAACTATTAAAAATAGTTTATAAAAAATTAAATTATTGATGAACTATAATTATAGTAAATAAAGATATTAATTCTATTGAATCTATATTAAGAAAAAATCTTTGATACACAATAAACGATATTAATGAAAATATAATTTTATCATTAGAAGAATTAAATATTTCCTATACCACAGAAGTAAAAGAATCACACCTTTATTGAGTAGAAGAAATAATAAATTTAACGCAAAAATGAAAGAATATGATTTCATTTATGATTTTTAAAATGTTTGAAAAACTTAAAGACAATGAAATTGTATTAATAATTAAAAATATAAAAGATTATATTAAAGATTGAAAATTATTAAAAAAAGAAAAATATATTTATATACAAAAATCTATAACTGAAATAGAACAATATCTCCAAAAATCTATAAATCTGGCCCTAGAAACATATAATAGTTGAAATTATCCTATTTGAGCTGTTTTGATTGTAGATGATAGTACAGAAATATTATGACAAAATAGAGTGGTTACAGACAATAATCACACTCTTCATGCAGAGATAGATATTATAAATAAATGACAAAATTATATATGAAAACAGTGTAAAAAAGTTTTATTTGTTACTATGGAACCTTGTAATAATTGTGCAAAAGCATTGGTGGATTTTTGAGTTGATGAAGTTTATTATATTCTAGAAGATCCTTCATGGTGAGGTAGAAAAATCATGGAACAAGCAGGAATAAAAGTAGAGCAGGTAAAACATGAATATGAACAATATTTATATCTTGTTATCGGATTTATGCAAAAGCACTGATGATATAATGAGGTGCTAAATCAATACATTTCAATAAAAGAAAATTGAGAAAATACATATCAAAGAAAATTAGATATAAAAATTTCTGAAAATTTCATAAACATCCGCCCAGAACTTTCAGATTATGATGTCAGAAAAATAGTATACAACAATACTTTATCTTACTTAAAAAATGCTCTTCTAAGAACTCCAGAAGATAAACATCAGCTAATCTTTAATTGATATAACTCTGATACTGAAAAAGTTATAAACTTTTGTCAAAAAAAGATTATTTCAAATCCATTTTTTAAATTAAGTGATACTATAATAAAAGAGCTTCACAAAAATCTATATCCAAATTGATTTATCCAAAAAGCAAGAGATATTAATTGAAGAGATTTTATTTCTATGGTACCTGGAGAATATAGAAATATTGAGCTTATTTCTAAAACTAATCCAAATAAAAATGTGTATTTCAAACATCACAAAGTAGAAAAATGAATTCAAGAAATAGTCTTGAATTTTAATGATTCAAAAAAAGGAATTAGTGATATTCTTCTATTTTTAACTGATTTCTCGGTAGTTCATCCTTTTTGAGATTGAAATGGAAGAACGATTGATATTTTAACTGATTTATTATTACTGAAAAATTGATTTTCTCCTCTATATTTGTGAGATATAAAAAGAAATGATGAGATAGGTTTTTACAAGATACTTGATAGCGTACATAAAACTAGGGATATTTGAGAGATTTTGGAGTTTGTGGAGAGGTACAAAAATGACTAGAAAAAATTTCTAGTCATTTTTATTGCTCAAATCCCTCATTTCCTTAGGCAAAACCTTATAACATTCTAAAGCTAGTTCTGGAGATATTCAATATTCTTTTTTTTCCATGTATTTCTTTAAATCACTCTCTTTTATTCAAGAAGTTTTTCAGTCAAGTCATTTTAGAT
>AMFJ01025929.1_pt1 | contig 17936 bp, 17 predicted proteins | sample 427208 | NCBI WGS metagenome assembly AMFJ01 (sample SAMN02954298, study PRJNA114691) | groundwater metagenome | biome: aquatic; feature: subsurface aquifer; material: sediment; isolation source: subsurface aquifer sediment | place: USA: Rifle, CO | collected 2008-08
TGCTGGAATCCATATTATTTTATTACTGGATCCCTGCCTATCAGCCATTGGACTGATCCCGCTTTGCGGGACGCAGGGATGACGCTATTATTATTTTCGTCACATCCGCCCAAATGTTGCGTGATTTTTTGAGAATATTGCGTTTTATTGATTTATTCCAGGCCGAGGTGCAATTCGATGGCTTCATTGATTTTTTTCAATGTTTCGGGAGATAACTGGCCAGCCCTTTCGACAAATCGCAGTTTCGATACCGTTCTGATCTGTTCGGCAAGGGCCTTGCTATCCTTTTTAAGACCTGATTCCAACCTCCCAATCAAGACCTGAAACGGCTCTATTTTGTCGATATGCTGTGAGGTCAACGGCAGAACGGTCAGCTGATGGTAACGCAAGTTTGCGGAATCATTAGACACTATCACGGCAGGTCGTTTTTTATTGATCTCGCTACCGACAGTAGGGTCCAGATTCACCCATACAATATCACCTCTTCGATAACTCATAGGATCACCATTCTGGCCAGTTCTCGATTTGCGTGGCATCAGGAATATCCACGGTAGCATTGGCGCGCTCATAGGCCTTATCCAGCAGTTTTTGTCTTGCTTGACGTTCTTGGGACTCCAAATACTCGAAAATACATTTATTTATAAAAGCTGAAAGATGTTTGGCTTTTATTAACTCGTGAATTTTATGAGCAATTTGGTCATCTAATACGATGGTGGTGCGCATAGTCATATTATAAATCATATTTTAGATGATTGCAAGTATGATTTATATATTCCCCGGACGTTTGACGCCCTTGAGCAATCCAAAAAGTTCCTCGTAAAATCGGGGCGGCTCACCCTCCCCGGCCCAAACCCCGTTGAAGAGCCTTTGCATGGTCGGCAAGGGGACCTGGTTCTCCATGAAGGCGTAATACAAGTGATCGCCCAGATCGTAACCAATCGCGTGAGAGAGCGACAAAAAAAGTGTGGGACTGAAATTGGCAATGAGGTTGCTGTGAAAAAGGCGGCCCTGCCTCAAACTGCGCGCGTGTTTGATAAACATCTGCGCGGTCTCATACTCCCGATGTTTCTGAACACAGATTGCGGCATGCTCAATGTAGGCAACCTCGGCGCGCATATCCTTGAGACGCGCGCATTTGCGGCGGGCATTGACCAGCTTGGAACCAAAAAAACCGATCGCCTCGTGCAAGACATTGGTGTAAAAGGCGTCGCGGTGCGAGCGTGCGATTTCTGGTCCGGTGAGCAGGTGTTTGACGTAATGACTCGCCTCCTCCGCCGCGTGGTGAATCGACACGTTCGCGATGTACACAATGCGTGCTTGCGGCATGAAATAGGATTCGGAACCCAAAAGCTGGGATTGAATGAACTTGAGTTCCTTTTTGGAAAATTTCTTTTTGAAACTCGTGAGCCGCATGAACCCCAAATCACCGCAGGTATAGACCTCAACCTCAGCGTAATCAGCCGGAAGTTTGAGCTGTAATATTTTGGCGAGTTGCTCCACAATGAGCAGAAAACTCGCCTTGGGATCGACCCAATCGAACACGCCCTCCTCGTGGTACAGCCAGTTGATGTAGCTCTGCTGGACAATGATCGGTGGCGTGTGCATGCGGCAATAGGCACCCTGCCCCGTTTTGACAATGAGGGTGTGATCGACAATATTTTTTTGGGACAATTGCCAGTAGATCTCGGGGCTATTCTGGTACAAAAGAACCTGTGGCAGATTGAGCTTTGCTTTGTCAGCCCTCTGATTTACCTCGCGTGGTAGGTGCGGCGGTGCCAAATGCAAATCGCCCACGAGCACAAATACGACTTTGTTGGGGTGCTCGGCGGCCCGCGCCACAATTTGTTCGGCCATGAACGCGTCGCGTTCTTTGAGAGAGCGTTTGTCGGCACTGTTCATCTCGATGCCAAAAACAGGAATTTTGTGATAACGCAAAAAATCAAAAATGATGCTGTAGTTTTCCCACAAATCAAAAAACCAGTGCGCCTTGAATCCAATCTTTTTGATGAACGTGTCTTTGTCGCTCGTGCCCGACAAAAACTCATTGAGGTGTTTTTGATGCCTCTGTTGCACCGCCTCAATGCAAATAATCACCTCTTTGTGCTGGTGACGAAAAAAACTGCGCAAAATGCGCACAAAGGATCTCTGCGATTGATCGAGCGTGTGATAATCCCCCACAAAGACAACACGGGAACGCGCGATGTCGGCCTCGACGACCTCAGGGGTCACTGATTTGGTGTAGTGACGAATGGCCTTTTTGTAGGCGCGGTAATAAACCTTGAAGTTCTTGTCGGTCACACGGGAGGAATCCTTGATGGTTAACTGATTCTGGGCGTAAATTTTTTTTTCGATTTTGAGCAACTCCTGACGGGGACTATGCTTTTTGGGGGTCTGCGGCATATTGGCATGTGTCTAACATATTGACGGGGAAAGAGGAAATACATTATTCAATGATAGCAATCACGCAATAAGCAATAGTGCAATTTGCAATTGGGGAAAACATGGAACAAGAAACAGGAAGGAATATCGCTGATCGACTCATAGATTTCGCTGTTGGCGTTATTGATCTTTCCGAAGTTTTACCCAGTAGTTTTCTAGGCAACCACATTGGTTGTCAAATCACCAGATCGGCAACCTCAGCAGGGGCCAACTATGAAGAAGCAAGAGGGGCTGAATCAAAAGCAGATTTCATTCACAAATTAGGAGTTGCATTAAAAGAACTTAAAGAGTCGCGTTATTGGCTAAAATTGATTAGTAAGACAAAAATATGCAAAACAGATACCAAGATTGCCGTGCTACAAGGTGAGTGTGAGGAGCTGTGTGCAATTATTGGAAAAAGTATCATAACTACAAAAAGATAATCTCTCGTTGCAACAATTGCAACGATTGCTCATTGCTATAATTGAAAGGGCCCTTATGAAAATTTGTATCATCGGTACTGGCTACGTTGGTCTCGTCACTGGCGCGTGTTTTGCCCAAACGGGCAACACGGTTTATTGCGTCGACAACGACCAGACCAAGATCAAACTGCTTAACGAAGGCTTCATCCCCATCTTTGAACCGGGACTCGAAGACTACGTGCGCGACAACATGAAAAAACGTCGGCTGTTTTTCACCACCGATTTGGCCGAAGGCATCAATCAAGCCGATGTGTCTTTCATCGCCGTGGGTACCCCTCAAGATCATGATGGCTCCGCCGATCTCAAATACGTCCGCCAGGTCTGCGAAGACATCTGCCAGGTCGCCACCAAAGAGGTCATCATCGCCACCAAGAGCACGGTACCTGTGGGGACTGGCGACGAACTCGACGCGATTTTCAAACAGAAATTTAAATACCCCTTCGTGGTTTTTTCCAACCCCGAATTTTTGAAAGAAGGCGACGCGGTCAACGATTTCATGAAACCAGATCGCGTGGTGGTGGGCACCAACGACGACCGCATTATCCCTTTGCTCAGGGAACTGTACGCCCCCTTCACCCACCAGCGTAACCGCATCATTTTCATGAGCAGACGCTCATCAGAAATCACAAAATACGCCTCAAATTGCATGCTCGCCCTGCGTATTTCGTTCATGAACGAGTTGGCCCGGTTCTGCGACAAGACCGGCGCCAACATCAACGACATCCGCTCAGGGATGGGTGCCGACCCGCGCATTGGCCCGGCTTTTTTGTACCCGGGCATTGGTTACGGGGGATCGTGTTTTCCCAAAGATGTCAAAGCCCTCATTCGCGCCGGGCACAAGCACGATCTGCCACTCAAAACAATCATGGCCTGTGATGAGGTCAATCAGGAACAGGCAGTCTACTTCTATCACAAGATCATCCATGCGTTTGGTGGTGAAAAAAATCTCAAAGATAAAAAAATTGCTGTTTGGGGCTTGGCTTTCAAGGCCAAAACAGATGATATCCGCGAATCACAATCGTTAAAAATCATTGATCTGTTGCTCAAAGCCGGGGCCCATATGGATGTAAGCGACCCACAAGCGATGGACAACGTGAAAACTGAGCTTCTCGACAGCCTGACTTACCACGATAACTGCATGAGCTGTCTTGCTGGTGCTGACGCCCTGTTTGTGGCGACCGATTGGGATGATTACAAGAGTCCGGATTTTAACGAGATGAAAAAGGTCATGAAAACACCGCGCATCTTTGATGGCAGAAACCTCTATAATCCGGAAGTGGTCAGAAAACACGGACTGGAATATTGGGGAGTGGGGGTGGGGTAAACGAAGCTATGAAAAAACGAAAACACGAGGGACGAAAGGACGAAAGGAATGTTTTGTCATCGCGAGCTTCTATAACTTGTTCACCATCCAACTCGTCGTGCCATCAGTATTATCCTTGAGGGTGATGCCTTGTTTCAAGAGTTGGTCCCGAATTTCATCGGATCTTTTAAAGTCTCTGTTCTTGCGGGCGAGTTTTCGCTCCTCAATCAACTTCAGAATGTCTTCTTCCAAAACCAACAGCCCCGCCATGCCCTTCTGTTTGAGCTCGTCAAGGTAGGCATTGGCATCAGAGCCAAAGACACCCAGCACTTTATGAATATCGTTGATGATGTCCAAAAAATCCTTGGCATCTTTTTGATTGGCCCGATTTTCATCAATGAGCTTATTCCAAGTCCTCACCCATTCAAAGACCAGCCCCATAACCATGGCTGTGTTGAGGTCATCGTCCAAGGCCATAATGAATTCATTTTTTAGATTTTCGAGTTTGGCAGGAACATGTTGTTGAGAGGGGATGGCGGGGTCGGAGGGTTGCTGGATAAATTTCTCTAATCGCGATTTGGTTTGGTAAAAACGCTCCAGAGCCTTGATGGAATCTGATATGTTTTTTTCACTGTAATCGATGGGAGAACGGTAATGCGCACTCAATATAAAATGCCTGATGGCTTCTGCCGGAAATTTTTTTAAAACCTCACGAGTCGTAAAAAAATTACCCAGCGACTTGCTCATCTTCTCGCTATCGATGTTGAGAAAACCGTTATGAACCCAAAACCGCGCAAAAGGTTTGCCCGTGGCGCCTTCGGATTGTGCGATTTCGTTTTCGTGATGCGGAAAAATGAGGTCACACCCGCCACAGTGGATGTCAAACGTGTCGCCCAGATATTTGGTGCTCATGGCCGAACATTCGATGTGCCAGCCCGGCCTGCCCTCACCCCACGGCGAAGGCCATTTGGGTTCATTGGGTTTGGCCGATTTCCAAAGGGCAAAATCCAGCGGGTCTTTTTTGACATCGCTCACATCGACCCGTGCGCCGGATTCCAGATCTTCGATGTTCTTGCCACTGAGTTTACCATACTGTGGAAAACTCCTGACAGCATAAAACACATCGCCACCAATCTGGTAGGCCAAACCTTTGTCCACCAGTTTATTTATGATCGCGATGATGTCGGGGATATGGTCGGTCGCCCTGGGCTCTATTGTAGGATTCACAAGCCCCAGCGCATTTGTGTCTTCATAAAACGCCGCGATGTATTTTGAGGTGACCTCAGAGCAAGAGATATTTTCGGCATTGGCCTTACGGATGATTTTATCGTCAACATCAGTAAAATTGCGCACGAACGTCACATCGTAACCGACGTATTTCAGATAACGATGGAGGACGTCAAAATTAACCATGGCCCGCGCATTGCCCAAGTGACAATAATCATAGACGGTCACGCCACAGGCGTACATGCCAACTTTGCCATCGGTGAGCGGTTTAAATTCTTCTTTTTTACGAGTGAGGGTGTTGTAGAGTGTAAGCATAGCCAACCCACATTGGGCGCAAGGATCTGTCTTTGCGAGGAGTCCTGAACGTAGTGAAGGGCGACAAAGCAATCCAGATTTGTTATCTTGTATTTTGTGGATTGCCACGTCGCGCTTTGCGCTCCTCGCAATGACGAACATGAGCCTTATGCCTCTGTTAATAACACATACGCCCAAGCGGCGATGCCTTCCTCACGGCCCGTGAACCCGAGCTTTTCTTCGGTTGTGGCCTTGATGGACACGTTGTCCACGCTGGTTTCTAAAATAGCCGCTATGACGCGCGACATCTCCGCCCTTTTGTCTTGAAGCTTGGGTTTTTCGCAAACCACAACCGTATCGAGATTGCCAATGACAAAACCCTTTTCCTTGACGCGCAAAAAACACTCTTTAAGAAGTTTTTTGGAAGCGGCTCCGGCGTATTGGGGATCAGTATCGGGAAACAATTTGCCGATATCACCCAATGCCAAAGCCCCAAGAAGTGCATCACAAATAGCGTGCAGAAGAACATCGGCATCGGAATGCCCGAGTAATCCCTTATCATGGTCGAACACAACACCACCGATGACACACGGCCTGCCCGGAACGAGACGGTGGACATCGTAACCTATACCAATCCTGATATTCATGTTGGATCGCATAGCACCAACAAGCTTTAGAGGGCAATCAGAATTTCCCCTCGCCAATAGGGAATATCAATCGTATCAAGCTGTTAGATATTTGTTACAGACCTGATTGACATTTCCTAAAGGTTGGACTCTAGACTTAAAAAGTCAAACGTGAGGTTCGTTATGCCCAAAAAAACAAAACATATAAAATCCAAGAAAAGTAAAAAAACAACTGCTAAGAAATCAGTCAAAATAGATCCCATCAACAGCATTGAACATTACAATGCCATTCTGCTCGAAGAAATGAGATCAGAGTTCAAATTTGTCATAGAACACACCAGCGACATCGAAAAAAGACTCAACGCGCGGATGGATGAACATATGCAAAGAATTAATAAAACTTGTGCAAATATTTCTGGATTCCTGCCTCCGCAGGAATGACAATATTGCATGAGTCACTTTACACTGTGGAAGCCCTAAAATCCTCCCCCACCTCCAATCCCAGCACCGCCATGATCTGATTTTGTTTGTTTCGAAGCACAGGCCAAAAAAGCCTCTCAAATCTGTGGATATGGCGTGACACCAGAAATTTTTTTAGAGGCTTTGCCGTTTTGTGTCCAAAGGGTTTAAATAAATCTGATGGGCTTGCTAAACTGACTCGCAAAGGAACATCATCAGCATTGATTATCAAACGCAATGGGGATTGAGGTTTTCCTGAACAGCGACAGGTCATTCGGTATTCATCGCCACTGGGTGACGAACACAAAAGGCTTATGGCAAGACACAGAGCATGCCGTCCCCAAAAGTAGGCTCCCTTTGTCTGCACCTCCAACGAATCCATTGATCGACTGCCCTGTTGAGACCTGTTAAAAAAATAACACCCTGACGCATCTTTCAATAAAACGGCCTCGCCCAATGTCAATTTGATTGTGTCCTGTGTGACTATTTTGAGATAATGCCGATACTCCACCTGTTGTGTAAAACCGTTTTTGGCCATTTTGTCTCTGAAAAATCGAAATTGCAATTCCTGTGGCCACGTCTCCCACACGGCCAAAGGGACAGATGATGGGTAGCGTTTGTTGAGAAACAGTCGTCTTTTATGAAAATAGTCATCAATCACTTGAATGAGTTTAACACTCGCCAACACCCTATTGCGTGCTGTTTCGTCGTGCCATTGTGCCAACACGCCCAACCTGACGGCATTGCGTAAATAGACTGGTTTGAGATTTGACGAGTCAGTGCAAAAAGGTGCCCGCTGACCTTTGAGCCATGACAAAATTTCTTTTTTGCTCATATCGATGAGGGGACGATAAAGGCAAATCTCGTCACGACCTTTTTTGATGATCTGTTGCCGCGGAATACCCCTTAGTCCCTTGATGCCCGCTCCTCTGCCAATTTTCATAAATAGCGTTTCCAACACATCGTCCTGATGGTGAGCCGTCACAAATACGTTCCAGCCTCTTTGCTGATGCAATCTGAAAAGATGGTATTGGCGTCTGTGTCTGGCTGTTTCTTGGACGTGGGACGAGGGAAGATTTCTGAGATGAATGACAGTCAAAGGGATGCGATGACGCGCGCAAAGTTGCCTGACAAATTGCTGATCACCATCTGATTCCGCCGCCCTCAGATGATGATTAAAATGCAAAACTCGAAACTTGATGCCTGCTTGTATTTTGAGCGTGAGGAATTGATGAAACAGAAACACGGAATCAGCTCCGCCGGAGACCAGCAGTACCGGGGGGGCACGCTTGATGAGATCGAGATCGGAAGAATTTAGGAAGGGGGGAAACATAATTCTTTGTCATTCCTGCGAAAGCAGGAATCCAGAAATTAATTAATGGATCCCAGCCTATCAGCCATAGGACTGATCCCGCTTTGCGGGACGCTGGGATGACAGTCAGATGTAGCCCTGCTTTCGCTGGGATACAATATTCTTGAAAGTCACCTGAATCGACAGCCTCCATAAGGGGTGGTGAAAAAAATGTTCACTCTTTTGGTTTGCAATTGCCACAAACACGATTGCGGCCAGACCCCTTGGCCTGATACAAAAAGTCATCGGCGGCTTTGATCTGCGACACGTAATCACGAAAACTGCCATCGTGGGATGTGGCCGCACCGATCGAGACCGTGACCTTGATGGTTTCGTCATCATAGATAATTTCGTTGGCCTCAATCTTCTTTCTGAGTCTCTCGGCCAGATTGATGGCTGCCTGATCGCCCGTGTTGCGCATGATGATGACAAACTCCTCTCCGCCATACCGGCAGAACACGTCCTCCGTCCTGATGGTCTTTTTGATGACCGAGCCCACTTCCTGCAGAACTTTGTCGCCAGCCAGATGACCATGCTGGTCATTGATGTGCTTGAAAAAGTCGATGTCGATCATGAGGATCGTCATGGGCAATTGTTGACGTGTGCCGAACGAAAATTCGTCTGAGATGCGCTGGAGAAAATAACTTTTGTTGTAAGCACCCGTCGTGGGATCCGTGACCCCCAACTCGTACCGTTTGTGTTCGGATATTTTTCTGTTTTCGTCAAAATAGTCGAACTGGATGATCGTGTCTTTGGAAATCTGAATCTTGTCTGAGGCCTGCAAGGTGACCGGTTTGGTGAGTCTCTTGCTGTTGACGAATGTACCGTTCGTTGAGTTCATGTCTTGAATCGTACACTGTCCCTCAGATTTTCGGATGCGAAAATGCTTGCGCGAAATGGTATTGTCTTCGATCCAGATATCACAATCGGGTGAGCGTCCCGCGATGATTTCACCCTCCGCCAGCGAGTAGGTTTTACCAATGTGCATCCCCGCCACGATGATGAGATACGGTTCGGCTTGCGTCGCCGCATTGAGCTCGTCGATTGATGATACTATGGTTTCGTCCATGGTCATAAATTACACTCCTCATTCGTTCACTGTTTCTTTACTGGCATCAGCCTGCCCCTGAAGGGTGAAAGTGAGTTTTTTTTCTTCTCCGGGAACAAGATTGACTGTGAGGGTATCATCCAAAAAACCCTCTTTTTTGATGTTGACAAGATACGACCTGCCCGGAAGAAGATTGTTGTTCTGATAGGGTGTGCGTCCCATCATCACACCATCAAGCCAGACCTCTGCACCCAAAGGATTGCTCTTAACGGAAAGATACGCAAAATTCATGGTGAAGTTGTGCTCGAGCCGCACCTCACCTGTATCGTCAAAAGAAACGCTCTTTCGGTAAAACTGGTATTTCTCCAGAAACAGGCCCACCTTGTACGTTTGCGCGACATCGAGATTCCTGATGATGACAGGTGATTTGCTGGCCCATTCCACATTGTTGACATACACCGTGGCACCCGGCGGCGAGGTGATGATGAACAAAGTCCCCGATTCTTCCTGCAGGGCTGTCATCTGAATTTGAAGGTCCCGATGTTGATAAGGTTTGAGGATCACATTGAAAGTCAGTTCCTTGAAGTTCTTTTTCTTGACAACAAGTTTGTGCGTCTCGTCCGCCGATAACTTGATTTTGGTGGGGATTTGGAGCAACCGTTTGTTGTCGACAATCACATCCATCTGGTCGTCCCAACCCGTCAAACTGATGGATCCAAATTTATCCTTGTTGACCAGGTAGACGTAAATCGAACCGCACACCGTGATGAACAAAAACAGCAGGACGATCCAGAGATACGAAATTGACATTCTACGGCTCACGGGAATGTGTACGATCGGAGTGGTGTGATCGAGAATATCCTTCACCGTGGGGTCATCCTGTTGCTCGAATGATTTGTGCAAGCTGGCCTGGGGAATCAGGTGTTGCGCTTGCGTGACAGGCGTGACCTCTTTGGAGAACAAATGATCAGGCAGATCTTTTTCATCCTCTTCTGGACCAAAAAGTTTGTAAATGAACTCTGCTGCGAAAACTGGCTTGAAATCGGGATTGATCTTGAACAGCAGTTTTTCGAGTTCGCGCGACAATTCGGAGCCATCTTGATACCGGTGGCGAGGATTGCGCTGGAGGGCCTTTTTGATGATTTTGTCCAGCTCTCGGGGAACATCGGAACGTCGCGTGTCCGCGGGATCGAACTTGGCTTTTTGAATGGCCTGTATGGTGAGGTGATTGCTTTTTCTTTTGAACAGACGTTCGCCGGTTGTCATTTCCCACAACAGGGTGCCCACCGAAAAAATATCCGAACGAAAGTCGACCACATCGCTCCTGGCCTGTTCGGGTGACATGTAAGCGAACTTGCCTTTGAGCACGCCCGATTCTGTGCGGCCTTCCTTGACTTTGGCCTTGGCCACGCCAAAATCGATGATTTTGATCACGCCGGCATAGGACAGAATGATATTCTGCGGTGAGACGTCTCGGTGCACCACACCCAAATTGCGATCATCGGATCCTTTTTTGTTGTGGATGTAGCTCAAGCCACGACAAAGTTCGGTAAAACAATACAGCAAAATGTCGAGTGGAATTTTTTTGCCGAGCTGATTGAGCCGCTTGATGATTTGGGAAAATGTTTTGCCGTCGACATACTCCATGACGATGAAATAGTCATCGTCGACGCGCCCCAGATCGTAGATCTGGGCGATGTTGCCGTGATTGAAATTGACGGCGATCTTGGCTTCATCGACCAACATTTCGACGTATTCGGGATCGGCGGAGATGTGCGGGAGGATGCGCTTGATGACGACCAGACGTTCGAAACCGCTGGCATCGTAGGTTTTGGCCTTGTACACCTGCGCCATACCGCCCTGGGCAATTTTTTCGATGAGAGTGTACTTTCCGAGTCGTTTTTGATTCTGGTCAATCATGACTAAAAGGTCACATGAATACCGAATAGCGATCAAGGAATGTCGAATCCTTCAACAACGTTCAGGACAAGTCCTTCAACAACGTTCAGGACAAGTGTTGAAGTGAGGGTTTCTTGTTCTACATTTCAGCCATAGGACTGATCCCGCTTTGCGGGACATTATTCGATATTCAAAGATGCTTCTCGCATCACGCTTTTTTCAAAAACCGTGCAATGAAATACCCCGACTCTCCTTTATCGGTCGGCAATAAATACGATCCAAATTCGGTGTCCAAAAAGGGCGTGCTCAGCGATTTGTCGCGTTCAAACTCAGCGTGTTCACCCAGAAAGGTCTTCACCACTTCTTCGCCTTCGTTTTTATCGATCGAACACACGGCGTAAAGCAACGTGCCGCCCGGTTTGAGATACTGACTGTACGTATTCAGAACCTCAAGCTGTTTTTTGCTCTGTTCCTGCAAATCCTCTGGAGTACGGAACCATTTGATTTCGGGATGGGATGATATGGTGCCCAGTCCGGAACAGGGCGCGTCGATGAGCATCCGGTTGTAGATGGGCTCAAACTGCATGACAGGCTTGACGTGCCTGAACCCCATTTTTTGCGCACGCACATCGATGGCGTGCATTTTCTTGTCGATGGTATCGAAATAATGAATATTGACCTTGTCTTTGAGTATCTCCGCCATTTGCAGAGTCTTGCCGCCATACCCCGCGCAGGCATCGAGAATATCGTCACCGTCCTTGATCTCGAGGTAGCGAACAATCCGTTGACTGGCCATGTTCTGGATCGTCCACAGACCTTCGTGGTAACCGGGGATGTCCTTGGGAGAAATCGAAAGTTCGGGTAAAAGAAGGCAATTGGAGACAGAGGTCTGAAAACAAGGGATATTGTCTTCCTTGAATTTAAGGATGAGTTTTTCCTCCGGGATTTTCTTGATATTCGCGCGGATGTACGTTGGTGATTTGGTGTTCAGCGCCTGAGCCATCTGATAAAACTTGATGGGGGTCCACATCTGGCTCAAATAATTGGCCAACCACTCGGGGAAAGAGGTTTGTACCCACAAGGGCTGGTCTTCCAACTTAACGAAGCGCTGATACACGGTCAAAAACTTTTGCAAAACGGCATTGACGAGCCCTACCATAGGACCTTCGCCAATAAAACGTCTCGTCATTTCGACAGCCTCATTGACAATGGCATGGTCCGGAATTTTGGTAAGATACAATTTTTGATAAAAACCAATGGCAATGATCCACTTGACCTTGTCGGGGACCTTATCGGGTTGACTTAAAAATTTATCGACAAAAAACAGAATGCGGTGACCAAAACGCAGAAAACCGTAAAACAGTTCGGTAAACAAAGCCCTGTCTTGTGGGGTCAGATGATTCTCTTTGAGAGTTTGATCAATTTTATGACCCGAAAAAGATTTTTTGGCGAATAAATCGGCTATCATGGGAATCAGATGATAACGCGCTCGACTGATTGGTAAACGATTGTTTGATTCTCTCATCATGGGTAAACCTGACTATGTCTTTTGGGTGACTGACCTGCCTAAAAAACATGAAATATTCAATTATCGTAAGGGTTCTTTTTTACCTTATTATTTTGAGGACATCTCAAAAAAACGAACTTCGGTTACAAAAACGCTCTTTGGCACAAACCCTTTACACCATAACCTTTTTAATGCTACAACACAACCATGAAAAGAGCTTTTAAGTCGTTGTTATTCCTTATCATTATTTTAACCATTTTTTTGCTATTACTCCTTGTTTCTTACCGCTTGCTGATGTTGGATATTCCCCATCTCGATCTGCTGCGTGAGAAGCACCCGACCATGACCAGCTTCATGTATGAGGACGAAAATGCCCGGGATAGAATTGAATTCATCCCCCTTTCACAGGTATCTCCCCATGTCGTGCGCGCCATTCTGGCCTCGGAAGATGATCTCTTTTTCACCCATACTGGATTCAATTGGCGTGAAACCGAAAAGGCCTTTAAAAAAAATATGAAGCGCAAAAAATTTTCGCGTGGGGCCTCTACCCTCACGCAACAACTGGCCCGAAACCTTTTTCTCACCCGAGATAAAACGGTTTTTCGTAAATTACGGGAAATCATGATCACCTTCCGGCTCGAACAAACACTGACCAAAAAAAGAATCCTGGAATTGTACCTGAATTCAGCAGAATTTGGCCCCGGCATCTATGGCATCGGGGCCGCTTGCCGGTACCATTTTAAGAATAAACCTCGACAAGTGTCCGGATATCAGGCCGCCCTGCTGGCCGCTGTTTTGCCCAACCCCAAACGATATTCCAAAAAACCGTACCCCGGCATCACCCTCCGCAGGGCCAGAATCATCATCGGCAGACTTTATAAGTATGACCTTCATTTGCCGGCGGGGTTATTCGATGAAGAAATGAAACAATGAATCAATCAAGAAATGAAACAATATTCTATTGATTCATTTCTTGATTGTTTGATTTTGAAAGTTGTCATTCCTGCAAATGCAGGAATCCAAGTTTCCTACAATTCTGGATTCCAGCTTTCGCTGGAATGACAAGAAGCCCAAGTTAACCGCGAAAATCGACATGAACAAGTCTGTTTTAGCGACACTAATTATTTCTTGAGAGCTTAAGCTTTTGAAGGCATATGACGACCATGGGTAGTGAAGTCAAAAAAAGGATCGAGAGCCTCGTGGCCACCATCAAACAACACGATGAGCGGTACTACCTTAAACAACGTCCCGAGATTTCGGACGAACAGTACGACAAACTTTTGGTAGAACTCCAGTCGCTGGAAAAGGACTATCCCCAATTCAAAACAGCTGATTCTCCAACACAAAGAGTTTCCGGGCGTGTTGCGCGCGGCTTTGGCAAGATCGCTCATAAGGTCCCCCTGCTGAGTCTCGATAGTCTTTTTGATGCCGAAGAAATTGAAGCCTGCCACAAGCGAATCAAGAAAGACCTGCAACGAGACGATATCGAATACCTTTGTGAGTACAAGTTTGATGGCGTCTCAGTCAGTCTGGAATACCAGGATGGCAATTTCGTGAGGGGAGCCACGCGCGGGGATGGCGAGATCGGTGAGGATGTGACCGCCAACCTCAAGACCATCAAGAATCTCCCGCAGAGATTATCGGGCGACCGTCTCCCCAAAGAATTATTTTTACGCGGTGAAGTGTTGTTTCTCCTGAGTGATTTTTTTGCTCTCAACAAAAAGCTGGTCGAACGAAACGAGGAAAGCTTTGCCAATCCGCGCAATGCGGCCAGTGGTTCGTTGAGACAACTCGATGTTGGCGTCACCAGCACGCGCCCTTTGCACCTGTTCTGCTACACGATCCTGCACCACTCAGATGATCTCGTCATCCACACACAGCAGGAGGCCATCGACGCACTCCAGGCTTTTGGTTTTTGTGTGGGTGATTTTCACCCACAGGTTCGCTCTGTGACCGAAATCAACGCCTGCAAACACAATATCGAAAAAATGAGAGATTCACTGCCTTTTGAGATCGATGGGATGGTGATCAAAGTCAATCGCCTCGATTGGCAAGAACAACTGGGCACCAAAGCCCGATCGCCACGGTGGGCCTTTGCCTACAAATTTGCTCCGCGGAAGGAAGAAACCATCATTGATGAAATCGCTTTCCAAGTGGGACGCACCGGGACCATCACACCAGTCGCCATTTTGCGACCCGTCGATATTGGCGGCGTGACAGTCAGCCGGGCCACACTGCATAATTTTGACTACGTCAATCAACTCGATGTGCGCGTTGGTGATTGGGTCAGGGTGGCCCGTGCAGGGGATGTGATCCCTGCCATCATCTCGGTTGCCACCGACAAAAGATCGGGAGCCTTGTCCAAAATCATCCCTCCCACCCATTGCCCTGTTTGCAGTGCCCCTGTGGTGCAAAACAAATCTTTTTTCTATTGCACCAACCCTCTCAATTGCCCCGCACAAATGAAATGGGCGCTCGTTCACTTTGGATCAAAACGGGCCCTCAACATCGCCGGTTTGGGTGAAGAAACAGTGGCCCTCTTGATGCAACAACAACTTGTTCAAAACTGTGCCGACCTCTTTACCCTCACTCAGGACACGCTCATGACTTTGGAAGGTTTTCAGGAAAAGAAATCGCAAAATCTCATCCAAGCCATTCGGGATTGTACCCACAAACCAGGCGACAAACAACTCTTCGCTTTGGGGATCCGCGATGTGGGGGAACAAACAGCAAAACTCATCATGCAACACTTTGGATCTTTGGACCGTCTCATGCGGGCCACAGACGATGACCTGCTCTCTATCGATGGCATTGGACCAGAGACAGTCGCCTCCATCAGACAATTTTTCGGTCACCCATCTAACCTCGCCATGATTTCACGTCTTGTGCAGGCCGGCATGTTTCGCACGACACTCGCCGTTGTGTCTGCTCAAAAAGGACCTTTGCACGGCCAAACCTTTGTCCTCACGGGTGAACTTGAATCGTTCACGAGGGACGAACTCAAAGAGAAGCTTGAATCCTTGGGGGCCAAGGTCACAGGCAGTGTGAGTCAAAAAACGAATTATGTTGTGGTGGGCGCACATCCGGGAAGCAAATTAGACAAAGCGAGGGAATTGGGTGTGACTATTCTGGGTGAAGCTCAGGTGATTGCGCTGATGCGAGACAACAAATGAATAATGAATCCTTCGGCTTCGTTCAGGACAGGTATCGAACAAGGAATGTCGAAATAAAATGAATCGCCTTCGACATTCGTTATTCCTTGTTCATCATTCGATATTCGAACGGCATCACAGCATATCGACCGTAGGACTGAACCAGATTAACCGGATGCTGGGATGCCGGAAATTCGTTCCATCGCCTCTTCCACATCCGCGCGATCACCAAAGGCGGAAAGCCGCATGAATCCTTCGCCGCAAGCCCCAAAACCGGCACCTGGGGTCGTCACCACATTTGCTGTGTGCAGGAGATGATTGAAATAATCCCAGGATGACGCTACGGGGGCCTTGAACCACAGATAAGGCGCGTTGACGCCCCCAGAAACAGAGAAACCACATTTGAGTAGTCCCTGACGGATGAGGCGCGCGTTTTCGAGATAATAGTTTATCGTTTCTTGAATCTGTCTTTGTCCCTCTGGCGTGTAACAGGCCTCAGCGGCCCTCTGTACGGGATAACTCACACCGTTAAATTTGGTGGTTTGTCGTCTGAGCCACAACGGGTGAATTGGAACCTCGTGTCCCTCACCATCACGACCCATAAGATCCTTCGGCACGACAGTGAAGGCACAACGAGTGCCCGTGAACCCCGCCTTTTTGGAGAACGACCGAAACTCGATGGCACAATTTTTGGCACCCTCTATCTCGAAAATGGAATGAGGGATTGTCTGGTCGGTGATGAAGGCCTCATAAGCCGCATCGAAAAGAATAATCACATCGTTCTGCAGGGCAAAATCCACCCACATCTTGAGATAAGACAGGGGGGCCACCACACCAGTTGGATTGTTGGGAAAACACAAATACACCACATCGATTTTTTTTGCGGGTAGCTCCGGTAAAAACCCGTTTTCCGGCAGTGCCGGTAAATAAACCAATTGATCATAACGCCCTGCCTGATCACGCTCTCCCGCACGTCCCGCCATGACCTGGGAATCGACATAGACAGGGTACACGGGATCAGTGATGGCAATCCGGCAACGCGCGTCGAACAATTCCTGAATGTTGCCTGTATCGCACTTGGCGCCATCAGAAACAAAAATTTCGTCTGGGGTGATCGCCACACCACGTGACGCGTATTCGTTCACGGCAATTGCCTCGCGTAAAAAAGTGTAACCTTGCTCGGGACCATACCCTTTGAAGGATGAGGCCAGGGCCATTTCGTCGAAGGCCGCCTTGGCGGCATCCACCACCACTTGAGGCAGGGGTCGAGTGACATCACCAATACCCAAGCGGATGATTCTGGCCTGCGGGTTCTGCTCCCTGTATTGTGCAACACGACGTCCAATCTCGGGAAACAAGTAGCCCGAAGCAAGTGTGAGATAGTGTGAATTTATTGTTGCCATGAAATCACTTAACAGAAGACGTGCCGACAGAAGAAACCAGTCCCAGCAGAGATTTGATGTCGTCGTCGGTGAAGGTCAACCCTGCCCCCAGGTACCAGGCCAGATCCTGCGCCGGGTTGATGATGTCGTCAACGCCTGCCAAAAGATAAAAACTCTTGGTGAGGTTCGTGCGCGCCAAGGCCTTGAGGTGAGGCTTCTCACCCTCCTCACTCTTGAAATCAAACGCCGTGAAGGACAACCCCACTGGTCCATTATCGTAATCGATACCAACACCGCCTGAAGATTCAATTAAACCACCCCTGATGGAGAAATCGCGATATCGTTTTGCAATCTGGAAGGAGAACAACAAACCGTCGAGTTCCTTGGAACGGCTGCGCGTCGTCACCACACTGGTATTGCCACCGGATGACACCGTGGTCTCCTCGATGCTGGTGTTAAAGCTGGGATCGGGATCGCTCACGACCTCAAAGAGGAAATATTTGTCGGGCCTCGGTTTGATGGACATCGACACATAGTTTTTAAAATTACCGGTACCCGCGAGGTACTCAGTGTGCATTCCCAAATCGAGCCTCGTGCGGTTTGCCCCTCCCACGAATTGACTGACACCATCTAGGGTGTCGTTGATCTTGTCGACAGTCGTTTCGTCCTTGAGCAACCTGCCAATACTGCCCTTGCCCTCGGAAAGATCGGTTGTGATGTCCTCCATGTTACCGACAGTGCGATCAATATTGCCCCTGTTGCTGGCCACCACCTGATTCAGGTTTTCG
>AMFJ01000397.1_pt1 | contig 17906 bp, 16 predicted proteins | sample 427208 | NCBI WGS metagenome assembly AMFJ01 (sample SAMN02954298, study PRJNA114691) | groundwater metagenome | biome: aquatic; feature: subsurface aquifer; material: sediment; isolation source: subsurface aquifer sediment | place: USA: Rifle, CO | collected 2008-08
GGCCACCTTCAATTGGTCAACTTATGAAAATCCGCGTCCAGAAGTATCCAAGATAATTCCAGCCGCCAAATTGCCTGCTGATATCGAAGAAATCCCCGATGACATACTCAACTGGGCAATTGATTGCGAAGTCACAGGAAAGCCTTTTAGGATAATCAAGCAAGAGCTTGAATTCTACAGAAAACACTCGCTTCCCATTCCCAAAAGACACCCTGATCAAAGGCATTTGGATAGGATATCTCTCCGGAATCCAAGAATCCTCTATGATAGGAAATGTGACAGTTGTGAAATTGACATAAGAACAACTTACCCGCCAGATTGACATGAAATTGTGTATTGTGGAAAGTGCTATAATGAGCAACTCTAATAGTTGTCATAAATCAATGACAAATATTTATGGCTTATCAAAGAGGAAAACTAGGATAAATCATTCTCTGAGCCAAATCCATAATTGTTACTTTTGCATAAAAGGTTATATTGGGTCGTATAACAATATTCTATAATAAAAAATATATGTCAGAACAAATCATTGAAACAAAAAAATGCGCGTGTGGAGCAGAATATGATATAACTGATAAGGATATTGAATTCTTAGACAAGCTTTCACCTAATATTGCCTGACAAAAATATCCCTTGCCCATACCAGCTGATTGCCCTGAGTGCAGAAAATTCAATAGATTGGCATGGAGAAATGAAAAGAAGATATATAAACGCAAGTGCGATTTGAGCTGAAAGGATATAATTGCAATTTTCCCTCCCACATCCCCTTTTAAGATATATGAAGATAAGGTTTGGGAGTCATGAGTTTGGGACGGGAAAGATTACGGTAAGGATTTTGATTTCACAAGGCCATTTTTTGAACAATGGAGCGAACTTCTGTTATCCGTGCCCCTGCCATCTAGAGGTGTAAGATTTACTGAAAATTCTGAATATTGCAATGCATCAACTTCAATCAAAAATTGCTATCTATCTTTCAGCATCAACACCTCGGAAAACTTATTATATTGCGTAGACGCAGTGAGATGCAATTCCTGCACCGATAGCTTCTGAATAGTCGACTGTGAAAATTGTTATGAATGCATACTTGCTTCAGGATGTTATAATTGCGAACATTGCTATGACATCAGGGATTGCAAGGACTCCAGATTCCTATTAAGTTGTGAAAATTGTCAGGATTGCTATGGATGTTTTGATCTCAAGGATAAGAAATACTGTATCTACAATGTAGAGTATCCTGAGGAGATATATAAAGAAAAGATTCTTGAATTTATGAGATTATCATTTCAGGAAAGAAAAGATGGGTTTGAAGAATTCTATAAATGAGGATATATAAAAAAACCTCTGAAAAATATATGATCAGAAAACGTAACTGATTCTGAACAGATAATAAATAGTGAAAACATCAGCCACTGCAAGCATGTCCTATGAGGCCAAAATCTCAGATATTGCCAGAAAATGCAAGTTCCAACCGTAAGCCTAGCAATGGATTATACATGATTCTGAAACAATTGCGAAAAGATATATTATTCTCAGCAAATCTGAAACAATGCCTCAAATATATATTTTTCAGTCGGCACATTCAATGACGTTTCAAATATATATTATTCTGCTCATTGCCGCAACTGAGTGCATGACTGCTTTGGATGTGTGAGCCTTATCCATGCAGAATCATATTGCATATTGAATAAGCAATATACCCGTGAGGAATATCATGAGCTTGTCCCTAAAATCATAGAACACATGAAGGCAACGGGTGAATGGTGAGAGTTTTTCCCCGCTAACATAAGCACATATTGATATGATGATTCTGTGTGTCAGATCTTGAAGCCATTGACAGAAAAACAGGCTCTGGAAAAAGGCTTCAGCTGGTCTGGATATGAGGCACCTTTCGCAAAAGTGGACAAGATGATCCCTGCATCAAAATTGCCTGAGCATATTTCTGATATCCCGGATGACATCCTTAACTGGGCGATCGAGTGCGATATCACATCTAAGCCATTCAGGATTGTAAAACAGGAATTGGATTTTTATAGGAAACATTCTCTGCCAATTCCTAAGCTACATCCTGATCAAAGATATTCTGAAAGATTGAAATGGTATATAAATTATTAGTATTATTTAACAATATTTTATGGAAAAAATAATTAAGGTGAATTCCGGAGGAAGAGAGTATCCCCTGAGGGAAGAAATCAGGAAATGCTCATGTTGAACGGAATTTAACATAACAGATAAGGATCTGGAATTTCTAGATATGGTATCCCCTGTCTACAAGGGAATCAAATATACGATTCCCGCTCCTACTTTATGTCCTAAATGTCGTCACCAGAGAAGACTTGCATGGAGAAATGAAAGAAAACTCTATAAAAGGACTTGTGATACAACATGAAAAAATATAATTTCTGTATTTTCTCCAGACAAACCTTATCCAGTCTATAGTTCAGATGAATGGTGGTCCGATAGATGGAATCCCCTTGATTATGGTCCCGCAGACGGGATTGATTTCAGTCGTCCGTTTTTTGAACAAATGAATGAGCTTATAAATATTGTCCCAAAACTTGCTATAGTGAATTTTAATAGCGAAAACAGTGATTATACAAATATCTCAGCTGATAATAAAGATTGCTATCTTATAGTTGAGAGTTCAAACAATGAAAATTCTTTCTACTCATACTGGCTGCAATTATCAAAAGACACTATAGACTCAGCATACGTGAATAATTCCGCTTTATGCTATGAATGTACTAGCATTGATAATTCATATAACCTGAAATATTGTCACAGATGTATGGATTGCAAGGATTCATATTTCTTAAATGATTCAGAATGATGCAGCTATTGTTTCGCATGCCAGGACCTACAATGAAAGAAGTTCCATATTTTCAATAAAGAAGTTACGGAGGCAGAATATATTGCCTTTGTAGATAAATTCCAGAACTGAACAAAAGAACAAAAAGAGGATATCGCAATAAAGACTGCGTTCTTTTTTGAAAGCAAATGACCTAGAGAACCAAGAATAAAAATGAGTGAAAACTGTAGCTGAGATTATATCATCGGCTCTAAAGACTGTATAGACGTAATAGATGCCAATGATGCGGAAAACTGCAGACACTCGACAGATGTATGGAGAAATGCTCGCGATGTGATGGATGGTAACACATGTGGAAGGAATGCTGCGAAATGTTATGAGGTGACTAATTGCGCCGTAGATGTGCAGAATATGCTATTTTGTGCGATGAATTGGATAAATCAAACTGATAGTACATATTGTTTTTATTGTGCCAATTCCAGCAATCTATTCTGATGTGTAGGCTTACATTCACCGCATTCTTATTGCATACTAAATAAACAGTACACTAAAGAAGAATATGAGGACCTTGTCCCGAAGATCATAGAGCATATGAAAAAGACTTGAGAATGGTGAGAATTTTTTCCGGCCTCTATTAGTCCTTTTGGCTATAATGAAACCGTTGCGATGGAATATTATCCTATTGAACGCAGAGACGCGATTAATCGCGTCTCTACAGATGGCAGAACCATCTTCAATTGGTCAGATTATGAAAACCCAAAGCCTGATGTATCCAAGATAATCCCAGCTTCAAAACTACCCGAAAACATCAAAGATATTCCAGAAGATATCCTAAATTGGGCCATAGAATGCGATAGGACAAAAAGGCCATACAGAATAATAAAAGCTGAACTTGATTTTTATAGGAGACAATCTCTGCCGATACCTAAGCTACACCCGGATGAAAGGCATATCGATAGGATGAAGCTTAGAAATCCAAAAAAATTATAAAATTCACCAAGATGATGATATCTTTGTGATCAAGAGCTAAAAGCGGCTTATTCTCCAGAGGTAAGTGAGATCGTATATTGTGAGGAACGTTATGAGAAGGAATTAAATTAGATGAGATTGTAAAAAATGGGCAAAAAATAAGTTGGTAAAACCAACTTATTTTGTTTTTTCGATGAATTATGATAATATGGAAAAGATGGAATTAATTTAATTTGGATATGATTGAGTCAATATTATTACAAATATGATTAAACGAAAATGAAGTCAAGATATATTTGGCGTCATTAGAGCTTTGAAATACTCATGCAGGCAGGATAATAAAGCATACCTGACTGGCAAGAGCGACGGTTTATGATGGGCTTGAAAGACTTGTGAAAAAATGACTTATCAGCAAATATGCCAAAAGCGGCTCAACAATATTCTCACCTGAAGAACCTGAGAAGTTAGAATACATGATTGATGGGCAATATAAGAAAATCAAAAAGATCAAAGATAATATGGACAGTGTTCTACCGCATCTGAAGAAACTCAAAAATCCTTTCATATGAATGCCAAAGGTCAGGATGTATGAGTGAAAGGAATGAATAAAATCCGTGTTTGACGACTCTCTGACTGCAAAAGAAGTAGTCTACACATATGTAAATGTCTATGATATGGAGCTGTACATCAATCAGGAAATGCACTCAGAATACATCAAGAAAAGAAAAGAACTCAAAATAAGCAAAAAATGACTTCTTATAGATACGCCATTCGCAAGGAAACATTATGAGAATTATGATAAATCAGTTTCTGAGGCAAGATTCTTAAAAAAAGAGATAATGCCGTTTCATATAGAAATGAATATCTATGACTCCAAAATAAGCTACGTGACATACAGGGACAAGAATCCGATATGAGTGATAATAGAAGATGAGGATATATACAAAATCCACAGAAGCACATTTGAGCTCTTATGGCAACAATCAGAAATAATCAAATAAAAAATAAAACAGATAAAAAAATAAAAACAGATAATGAACACAACGCCAAGTATCAGACATAAAGCAAGCACTATAGCAAAAGATCGGATAAGTGATGTCAAGGAAACGATTTCAATCACTAAATCATTATTCTGATCTCTTATCAGCTGATGAGTAAAAGAGGTCAAAAATTCACTTACAGCAGAAAAACCACACGAACTCACTAAGAATTGAGGACTTTTCAATGTGGATATTTATGCAAAGCATAATATAGAGCAGTGTCTTGCCGTAATCGCAATCTGATGAGAGGAAAAAGAAAAACCCATATATCCTTCCCATACCATTGCTCAGATGGCATTATGGACCATTAGAAAACAAGCTAAATTTGATCTATATCTTACTATTTCACTCAATTTATCACCTTGACTCATATTTAATGAAATAGATAAAGATGCCTATTATTCGGAAAGAGAGCAAAGAGACAAAATTATAAAAGATATGGTTTGAATGGGGGCGACTAAAGATGAATTAAGCAAAGTAAAATTTGAATTAAGTTCTCAGAATCATCCTTATTTAGATCTAGTCAATTCTATAAAAACAGATAGACTAGATGAATATCCTATTTATAAAAAATTAAAAATTGCGTATTTATCGTGAGGTGAATTTGAAAAAGATATCTTGAGATGCGTACCGAAAAAAGTTAAAAGCACCAAAGATGATGATCTTACTTATAATTATGCGCTTATTGAGATTAACCAGATAATTGAGGACTACAGAAAATGATTATCCATAAAGATATGATTTAAAAGAGAAAAACTATATGACCAAATATTCATAAACATACTAAATGGTAAATACGGAGAACTTCTCTGGCTTACGGATGTACTCAACCCAGAATATGATTGAAAAAGGAAAAAATGAAATGAAATGTTCGGTTCCATACACTGGGATGAAAGAGCTGACGAGAACAGTAAGAAACTCAAATTAAAACATGTTACGAAGACACGATTGAAGCAGATTCTATATTCTGTGCCTTTTCTGGTCGCACTTGCAGTTTGATGATGAAAAATGCACAGGATGCACCAAGAATCTGTAGAATATCAAAAATTATTCAAGGTTGTAGCACCCGACTTAAAAGGGAAAGATTTAACAATCAGATATGATTCGCTTTTTAGAACGGAGTTAAAAGATGACTCAGAAAAAATGAAAAGAGTTGATAATGTCATCAAAGCAATAAAAGAGGATTTCTCATATAGGTATTGAATCAATGATAATAAATCCAAAGAATTCTTATCAAAGTTATTGCTATATGAAATTGTAAAATTTGAAATGGATCATGAAATTGTGTTAAGTGGTAATAATTACTCATATTCTATAATGTATTTTGTAGATAACTTTGTTGAAAAATACAATACACTTCTAGCTATGAATGATATAAATACTGTGCCATATAAAAGCTTTGTAAAATATGAACAGGAATTTATTAATACGCTAAATTGTGAATGAGACTGAAATGCAAAAGAGATTTCAAAACTGGTATGAGCACCTATTAATGATGCTATGACCAACAAAACCTCACAATACACTAGGATATGAAAATATATGCAAAAACGCGTTTCCACATGAGCGGAAGAGTTGATTTTAGCACCTGATAGAAATAATGTACACTGAAGCCCTGCCTCAGACATTAATGGAAAACCTCTGATGACATATATTTATAAAATTGAACGAGACTACACGACAGCAGAAAATTATACCGCAAAATTAGCAAAAGAAGAAATATATGATTATTTTTTTCAAACCAGAAAGCAGATTAAGGATATACTGGATGCTGTCTGAGAAATCTATTATGAATGACACATACCTGAACAAAATTGAGATTTTAAATTAGAATACATTCAAAAAGCCATAACAAAGGAATATGCAAATAATGAGAAAAATATATCCAAAACAATAGAAGAAAAATGAATGTCTTACTATGTTACGCATAATCTTAAACCCGCTCTTGAAAAAGCTCTTAAAGAGAAATCCCTCTCTTTACCTACCTCATTTGAGATGTTGAGAAAAAATATGGCTGCCATTATTAATACAAAAAACTATAGCTGAGATGTTAAAATGTTTTATTATTGAAATTATAAAGGTACTACTATTTCATATAAAACTAAGAATAAAGGCAAAGTAATTTTATGAATAGAAAAAATTGATTGAGTGGATTATATATTCTATTCCCCTTATGCAGACAAGGAATTCTCATTTTATCTTAATGATTTTGACTCACTTAAATTGGCAGATGAGATACTTAAAACTTTAGATGAAACTAAATAATATTTTTAAACAGGATGATTAACTCACAAACAGATATATATACAAGATTAGCTAAAAAAGACGACTTACCATGAATAATCAACCTTCAAAGGAAAAATCTTGATTCAGCTATTTCTGCTCACGTTAAAGAAAGTCAGGGGTTTGTAAGCATTGAGACTGGAATAGAGTTATTGGAAGAAATGATAGATAAAATAGGTATCACTGTGGCTATATCAGACAAAAAAGTAATCGGGTATCTGTTCGCGATTACTGAACCCATAGCCAAAAAAACTCCAATCATAGATAAATTCGTGGAGAATATCGATAAATATGAATACGGATGAAAAAAAATAAGTTCTTTCAGGTACTGTATACTCTGACAAATATGCATTGAGGAAAAATTCAGATGAACAGGAGTATTTAATGAACTTTACAAACATTACTTCGGTGAGCTGAAAGACGCATATGATATCGCAGTGTGATGAGTTTGCTCTGATAATAACCGGTCATTGCACGTTCATAAAAATAAGCTATGAATGGAAGTTATCTCTGAATTTAAAGAGTGAGGAAAAGATTGGCACATTGTGGTATTGGATTTCAAAAAAAATTACACATTTTAATCAGAGTTTGTCAACAAATATTATATTAATCGTCGGAAGGATACGACATATTATTTGCCCTTATTTAAGGGCATTTTTTAGTTATATGTTAGAATATGTTTTACAAGATTAGAATTAGTTTTAATATCGTTGTCAAGAAGGCGAAATATATCGCATTTCTGTCAAAATATTTATTTTATAATTTTATTCATATGAAAACTAAATTTTATCTGCTATTTATCCCAGTTATCGCTTTAGTATTAGTGTCATGCGGACAAAACATAAAAAGTAGTGTCATGCAATCTAATGATACAAAAGAAAATATCAAGATCGGTATGTCATTGCCTTTGACTTGAGATGCTGCCAGTTATTGACTGAATGTTTTAGCATGAGCAGAGCTAGCGGTAAAAGAAGCAAATGACAACGGTTGAATAAACTGAAGGAAAATTGAGCTCGTTGTTGAGGATGACAAATGTTGACCAAAAGACGGAGTATCCGCTGTTAATAAACTTATCAATGTTAATAATGTGGATGTTCTGGCTGGTCCTGTCTGCTCTGCTGTTGCATGACCTGCACTATCTATTCCGCAAAAGAAATGAATTCCTACTATTATTCTAGGTTCTGCCCCAGATTTACTTAAGGCTGGAGATTATATCTATAGGACTTATCCTTCGGATTCTTTCCAAGGAAAATTTGCTGCGGATTTGATATATAACAATTTCTGAAAGAAAAAAATTGCTGTCATATATGTGAAAAATGATTGGGGGCAAGGAATCAAACAAGTATTCGTAGACAAATATAAATCAAATGGATGAGAAATCGTATATGAAGACTGAGTACTGCAAGATACAAAAGATTTAAGGACAATGATGTCAAAGGTAAAAGAATCTTGAGCAGAAGCACTTTACTTCGTTGTCTATCCGGGGACTGGAGTTGCCTGAATCAAACAAGCTCATGATTTATGACTCAATATACCGATAATAGGTTGAGACGCATTCATAGGTGATGAGGTTGTGAAAAGTTGAGTTGCTGATGGCATTATCCTTACTGTATGACACATGAATAATCCAGATGAATTCAAGGCTAAAATCAATAAATTACCTTGAAAGGAAAAAATGGATGTAAATGTTCTAGCTCCATTCTGATATGATATAATCAATGTATTCGTTGGTGCACTAAAAGAAGCCGGTTCAACAGATTGAAATGCGGTGAGAGAAGCTCTAAAGAAAACAAATATTGATTGAGTGGCTACACCTAAAATCGAATTCACTAGTGACAGAGAATTAAAAGAAGTGAACTTTGATATAAAAATCATAAAAGACAAACAAGCTATAGATTATAAATAATCATTTAAATACAATGTTTACCCAAGTAGTCATAAATAGCATAATCACTTCATCGATATATATGCTCGTGGCGCTATGATTCTACATGACATATTCCGTTTCCAAGTTCTTTAATATAGCCCATTGAGCCTTATTGATGATTTGATGATATGCTTTTTATCATATCACAAAATCTCTTGGATTGAATCCGTATTTTTGAGTTATAGCATCAATGTTGCTGACATGACTTTTGGGTTACTCATTTGAAAAATTTGTGTTCTCAAAAATCAGACTTAACAGATCTTCTAACCTGACTGCCATAATAGCCTCTCTATGAATCCTTTCGATGACAGAAGCACTGATAGTCATGAAATTCTGAAGTCAATTTGAGCTACTCCCGCAGGATATAATCCGGCAAGAAAATTTTAATATATTCTGATGAGTTATGACATTGACTCAAATCATAATCTTAATCACATGAACTGTAATCGGGATTGCACTTTACTATATCTTAAAAAAGACAACTTACGGAAAGGCTCTCAGGGCGATAAACGATAGTGAAGAGATGGCAAAGATAATCTGAATAAACACAAAAAAAATCATAGGATATACCTTTTTTTTGGGATCATCAATAGCTTGATTGGCTTGAATACTTATTTGACTCGATACATGAATAGAACCGAAAATGTGAATGTGATACCTTTTAAAATGAATAATCGCATGCATAATATGAGGAATGTGAAACATCTATTGAGCCATTGTATGATCTTTTTTCCTATGATTCATAGAAAACTTCTGAATCTGGCAATTCTCATGAGAATGGCGAGACGCGATATCCTTTGGTGTTTTGATAATTTTCCTTCTTTTAAAGCCTAAAGGCATAATAAAAAACTAATTTTTTGATTATGGACTATTTTGTACACATAGCAATATTCATTTGAATCTACACCATTTTGAGTCTGGGCTTGAATCTTGTTATCTGATATGCATGACTATTAAATGTGACCCAAGCTGCATTCTATGGGATTTGAGCTTATATAACTGCGATACTTACTTCAAGATATCAAATGAATTTCTTTGTGGCAATGCTTGTCGGGGTTTTGGTCTGCTCTGTTTTGAGTTATCTCATATGAATAGTCTTAAGTAAGTTTTCTTGAGATTTTTATGCCCTAGGCTCTATCTGATTCAATTTCATAGTATTCTCAATTCTATTGAATCTGGAATCTATTACAAACGGATCACTTGGAATAAGGTGAATCTCAAAACCGCAATTATTCTTCATCGATTTCTCTCCAAACTCATATTTCTTAATACTAGTGATAGCAATTACAGCACTTCTTTATCTGTTCAGCAAGTATATCGTTAATTCATCATACTGAAGAGTCCTTAAATCAATAAGAGAGGATGAGGAAGCGATTCGTGCATTCTGATATGATACGTTATATTTCAAGCTCTCCATATTCATCATCTGAGCATGATTCGCATCGATTGCAGGCTCGCTTTTTGCTTCATATATGACTTTTATCGATCCGACAAGCTTTACGATTCACGAGTCTATATTTATGTTAACGATAGTTATTCTGGGGTGACTTGCGAATCTCAAATGATCTGTCCTGTGAGCCGTAATTCTTATAATTCTTCCTGAGGTATTAAGATTCATTTGAATGCCTGAAGAGATTGCAGCTCAATCAAGGCAGCTAATGTATGGTTTAGTATTGGTTCTGCTTATGCTTTATAGACCGCAATGACTTATTTGAGAATATAAACTGTAATTCTTGTCAATTTCAATTTTGTTCTCAAATATATTTCTTTACCCTCCATAACTTCAGCTTCTCGTGAGAAATCAATCATAAATATTTATTTTAAAATATATTCTGCTATGAATGCAATAGAAACATTCAACTTAACAAAAAGATTCAACGGTATCAAATGACTTGATGGGCTTTCGGTATGCATAGAGTCTGGAAAGATAACAAGCATAATATGACCTAATTGATCAGGTAAATCAACCTTAGTAAATGTTCTAACTTGAATTACAGATATCACAAGCTGACATGTGATATTGGATAAAAACAAAACATTAGTGAAAATAAAATCAGTTGAAAATCTTCAACATTCCATTACACGCACATTTCAGGAATCAAGATTATTTAATCAGATGACAGTGCTGGATAATCTGATAGTGACACTGACAAAGAGAAATTTTCTTAAAAGCTTTTTTGAGAATCCCAACAAAAAATATTCAAAGAAAGCAGAGGAAATACTGTTGAGAGTTAATTTATTTGAGAAAAAAGATGAACTTGCAAATAATCTTTCTTACTGACAAAGGAAACTTCTAGAGATAGCGAGGATAATCAGTATGGACACAAAAATCATATTCTTAGATGAGCCTTTTGCCTGACTGTTCCCAGAAATCATAAAAATAATAGTTTCTATAATAAAGAAACTGAAAGAAGAGTGAAAAACAATAGTCCTAATTGAGCATAATATGGATCTCATACGGCAATTATCCGACAAGGTAATAGTGCTAGACGGCGGTAAATTATTGGCAGAATGACTACCCTGAGAGGTACTGAGCAGAAAGGATGTGATGGAAGCATATCTGGGAGAGTAGGAGAGAAAAAAAGAGTTAAAGATTGAAAGATTGAAAGATTGAAAGATAGAAAGATTGAAAGATAGAAAGAGTTAAAGAGTTAAAGAGTTAAAGAGTTAAAGAGTTAAAGAAAAATACATAAACCAATACATCTCTTCATCTTTACATCTCTTCATCTCTTCATCTTTACATCTCTTCATCTCCCCATCTTCTCTTCATCTCTAAATCTCTAAATCTCTAAATCTCTAAATCTTTCCATCTTCTCTTCATGTTTCCATCTCTAAATCTTTCCATCTCTTCATCTCTAAATCTTTACAAACTTTAACAAATGAAAACAATATTAGAATTAAAAGACATAACTGTGGAATACGGATGAGTAAAGGCTTTGGACAATGCATCCATAGAGCTTAAAGAGGGGGAGGTAGTAGCTCTGATGTGACCAAACGGAGCAGGAAAATCTACAATCTTAAAATCCATTTTCTGACTCACTCCGATCACTTCTTGAAAAGTATTTTTGGATTCATCAGAACTTGAGCCTATTTCTCACGAGATTATAGGACGCTGAGTAGTATTTGTTCCTCAAGGGAAAAGAGTTTTCGACAACTTGAGCATTAGAGAGAATCTGGAACTTTGAGCTTATTCGCTTAAAAACAAAAAAGACTTGAAAAATAAGATCGATGAGCTATATGAGAGTTTTCCTATCTTAAAAGAAAGATCAAAATATTTGGCGCAGACGCTTTCTGGCTGACAGCAGCAGATGCTTGCACTGGCGAGATGACTAATGGCAGAACCAAGGATTTTATTGCTTGATGAACCGTCATTATGATTATCTCCTAAGATGGTAAAAGAGGTTTTTGAAGTCATAAAGCACATAAATGAAAAGTTCAATACATCAATCCTTGTGGTTGAGCACAATATAAAATCTCTTCTGAATATTGTGGACAGGGTTTATGTTTTGGATAAATGAAAAGTCGTACTGAATGATTCGCCTGGAAAAATCATAAGCTGAGATGAATTGAATAAGATATTTTTAGGCAAGGAATAATTTTCTTGATAAATAGACATGATAGGAGTTGTGACAAGTGCGAAGCAGAAATAAAAACACTTATTCACCAGAAAGGAGCGTGATGATTTATTGAAAAAACTATTATGATAAGGCTCTGATTTAAAATACTACTTGAAAAAAATGTAAAAAAGCTATAATCCCACCAGTTTTATAGCTTTTTTTATCCGATGCCGAATTTATACGATAGACTCATCATACCTGAAGAGAACAGATTGACTTCAATCAGAAAGGAAGAAGCAGAATTCCTATATGATTTCCTTAAAGATAAAGATATAAAGTCATCATTGGAGGTCTGACTCGCATATTGATGTTCCACTTGTCATATAATTTCTGCGACTGATGCTCTGCATTACGCTATAGATCCTTATCAGGATGATTACGGTAATATATGACTCAAGAACGTAAGAGATTCCTGACTTTCCGATAAATTGATCTTCGTCAAGGAGCTCTCTCACAATGCTCTGCCGAAGCTATCAGAAGAATGACTGGAGCTGGATTTTGCTTTTATAGACTGATGACATAAATTCGATGATATATTCATAGATTTTTATTATATCGATCTGATGCTCGTACAATGATGATACGTTCTTTTCCATGATAATTGGATGAAATCAACTAAATTCAATATTTCATGGATACTCAACAATAAGCCTAATTATACTTTGATGGAAACCAATATAGATAATCTGGTTTTATTGAAGAAAGATTGAGTCGATAATAGGCTATGGTCGCATTTTGAAGATTTCTCAATAATTTAGACAACAAAATTAGTCGCTCCGAGCCAAGCTAGGTTAAATATCGCCCTTTGTGAATTTGCATAAGCTCGGCTTTCTATCCTTATTGCAATTATCTCTCAATTCATAATTGAGATCATTCAAACAATCTTATCTGTTATGAAGACATCATATTCAAAAGGAAATTCATTTTGATTTATAAACACGTAATTAATTGTTTTGTTTTGAGATTCATTATTGATCGATGTTAAATAATCGATAACGACCTGATTATACGGCAAAATTATATTAAAATTAATTTTATTTTTTGATATTTTCTTAAAGTATGAATCAATAAGATCTTTTGAATGGTTCATAGCATTATAAAGATTCGCATAGCTTTTGATATCTTGATATTCAAATATTTCTTTTAAGACTTCTTTCACTCAATCCATTCATTCGAAGTATTTAAAGCTTGGCTTATTCAGGCTAGTATTCTCAAGCATTTTCAATCATGGCAATATATTTTCAGCTATATTCAATTTTTCTTTGTATACATTTACGATTTTTTCAGGTTTTTCCGGGAGAAAAAATTTGATTTTATTCTTTATCACAAATTGGATCAGTCATTTTTCTTTAAGTAGTTCAAGGGTATAATAAAGGCTTACCCTTTCTATTTTGGTATCCTTGGAAAGTTGGCTTACATAATTTCAGCTGGATCTGAGAAGAGAAATATAGACTTTTATCTCATTTTGAGAAAATCATAAAAATGATAACTGTTCTTCAAGAATCATAAAAAAATGCTTAGTTGTAAAATTTTTTCAACAGTATTATTATAAGCATAAAGGCTTTATAAAACAAATAATAATTTTAAAACAAATTAAATTTTAATTATTTATAATAAAGTTCATAATATTGACAAGTTAATATTTTAATTAATTCTTATGGAACAAGAAAAGATTATTGAAACAAAAACTTGCAAATTATGCTCTGTATCATTTGATATCACAGACAAGGATCTGGAATTTTATAACAAGGTCTCCCCTGTTTTCAATTCTGAGAAATATTCAATTCCAGCTCCGACTCTTTGTCCGGATTGCAGGCAACAAAGGCGGTTATCATTCAGGAATGAGAGAAAATTATACCATAGGAAATGTGATCTTACATGAAAACAGATAATTTCAGTCTATTCCCCGGACAAGCCGTTTAAGGTATACGAGCAGGCGGAATGGTGGTCTGATAAGTGGGATCCCAAGGATTATTCCAGGGATTTTGATTTCTCAAAAGGATTCTTTGAACAATTCGCGGAGCTGCAATTGGATGTTCCTCGAGTAAGCCTTTATGTGGATGATACTTGTACGAATTGCGATTTCACGAATCAGGTGAGCCATTGTAAGGATTGATATCTTATAATAAGCTGTTCAAGCACGGAAAGATGCATGTACTCAAAAAGAGTCAATGATTCCGAGGATTGTGTGGATTGCTTTTTCGGGATAAAAAGCCGAGTTTGCTATGAATGTTCAGGAGTTCTCGGATGCAATAATTGCTTTTATGTGACAAAATCCATAAGCTGCAGCTACAGCAGTTTTCTGCATAATTGCGAATGATGCAGCAATTGCTTCTTTTGTGTGAACCTGACAAATAAATCCTACTGCATCTATAATAAAGAATATCCGAAAGACGAGTACGAAATGAAAATAAAAGAAATTTTAAGCAAAAGGAACATAAATGATTTCCGCGATGAATTCAATAAATTCAAACTTGGTTTTCCAAACAAGAATCTGGATGTGAAAAATGTCGAAAATGTAATAGGAAACAATGTTCAGAATGCAAAAGATTCATATCTTGTATTCGATGCGACCAATATCGAAAATATAAAATTCTGACAATTCGTTCAGGATTCGGTTGATTTGTATGATGCGGATTATGTCTGTTGCAATTCTACCCTATCATATGAGGTTGTATCTGGTTGAATTGATATGTATAATTGCCTTTTTTGAATTGATATTTGGCCAGTTGTGAATAATCTGATATATTGTGATGCCTGCAACACGAATTCCTCATATCTCTTCGGTTGTATAGGTCTCAGAAATGCGAAATATTGCATACTCAATAAGCAATATACAAAAGAGCAGTACGAGGAGCTCGTCCCAAAAATCATAGAGCAAATGAAGGAGAATAAGGAGTGGTGAGAATTCTTTCCATCTTCATTAAGCCCTTTCTGATATAATGAAACCATTGCCAATGATTATTATCCTATTGAACGTAGAGACGCGATTAATCACGCTTCTACAGATGGCAAAGCCATCTTCAAATGGTCCGACTATGAAAAGCAGAACTGATACGAGTGAGAATATTATACTCCTCTGCAGATATCAGAATATAAGGAGGAGAGTGTCTGAAAGGAATTGGCCTTTAAAAATACAACTGAGTTACTGAGATGAATAATGAAGTGTGAAATAAGCTCAAAACCCTTCAGGATAATAAAACAAGAATTGGAGTTCTACATAAAGCATAATCTCTCAATACCAAGAAGGCATCCGGATCAGCGACATCTGGACAGAATGAGTTCTTGAGGACAAATCAAATTATTCGACAGGACATGTGATAAATGCAATAAGCCAATAAAGACCGTCTATTCTCCCGAAAAACCTGAAATAGTATATTGCGAAGAATGCTATGCGAAGGTAGTTTATTAAAAATTTTAATGAAATCATTATGGAACAAGAAAGGATTATTGAAACGAAGACTTGCAAATTATGCTCTGCGTCATTTGATATTACAGACAGGGATATTGAATTTTATAATAAGGTCTCTCCTGTTTTTCAAAAGAACTGAGAGAGCAGAGCTGAGAACTGAGAGAAAAGAGGCATTATTGATTTATGAGAATGAAGATTTAAATATCTCATTCCAATACCCACTCTTTGCCCTGAGTGCAGACAGCAAAGGAGATTGTCATTCAGGAATGAGCGTAAACTATATCACAGGAAATGTGATCTTACCTGAAGGCAGATCATCTCAATCTATTCTCCGGATAAGCCTAATACGATTTACGAGCAAAGCGAGTGGTGGTCTGATAAATGGAACCCGCTGGATTTTTGACAAGACTTTGATTTCAGTAAAAGTTTCTTTAAGCAATTTGAAGAGCTGGGATTAAGGACCCCAAAAATGTCACTTGTTCTTCTGAATGTAGAAAATAGCGACTACAATAACCAATCATGAAAATTAAAGGATTCTTACTTGCTAGTTAATTCAAACAGATCTGAGAGATCATTCTATTGAAAATGAGTCAATGATTCGACAGATTGTACGGATTGCATGAAAATCTATAACTGCCAGAATTGCTATGAATGTATAAATTGCTATGATTGCTTCAAATTAACATACTCAATAAATAGTCATTCCTGCTCTAATTCGCATTATCTTTCCAATTGCACGGATTGTACGGATTGCTTCTGATGTATAGGGATGAAACATACAAAATATTCTATTTTCAATATCACTTATTCTCAAGATGAGTATCTGGATAAAATCAAAGATCTGTCCAAATTAAAAAAGGAAAAATTGAATGAAATCATTGCGGATCATTATGCAAAGTTTCCAAAAATGTCTCTACATATAGAGAGCAGTGAGGATTCTGTATGAGATTATATAACAGGATGCAAAAATTCAAATCATGTTTATGATATCAAGAATTGCATTGATGTTAAATTTTCATCTGACATAGTAAATTCACAAAACGTCTATGATATCAATTATTTCGGCTTCTGATTAAACAGTTCATATGACTCCGTAACTGTCTGAATGCACAGCTCCAAAATCTTGTTTTCTGCCGATATCTGAGATAATTCCTTGAATGTGTCATACTGCATCGAATGCTTTTCAATCAAAGATTGTTTCGGTTGCATATGACTTCATAACTCTCAATACTGCATCCTCAATAAACAATATTCAAAAGAGAATTATGAGTTGTTTGTCCCGAAAATAATAGATCATATGAGGAAGACGGGTGAATGGTGAGAATTTTTCCCTTCTTCAATCTCGCCATTCTGATACAATGAAACATTGGCAATGGAAAATTATCCGATTGAACGTAGAGACGCGATTAATCGCGTCTCTACAGATGGCAAAGCCATCTTCAAATGGTCAGATTATGAAAAACAAAATTGATATAATTGAGAATTTTATGAACCGCTTGAAATATCAGAGTACGATGAAAAGAAAGTATGAAAAGAAATTTCAGACAAAAACACAAAAAATCTTCTGAATTGAATATTAAAATGCGAATCAACTTGAAACCCGTTTAGGATAATTAAACAAGAATTACATTTTTATATTAAAAATAATTTGCCGATTCCAAAAAAACATCCCGATCAAAGGCATCTGAATAGAATAAAGCGAAGAAATCAGAGAAGGCTATATGATACAAGATGTATTAAATGCAATAAGGAGATCAAAACGACCTACTCACCAGATGGGAATGAGATAATTTATTGTGAGAAATGTTATAATAGGATATATTAAATTTTTTTCAAGCCCGGGCTCGAGCCC